>Ga0209415_10000003_pt1 | contig 261612 bp, 266 predicted proteins | sample PeaSoiSIISIP2007_FD_187696 | JGI IMG/M metagenome (GOLD analysis project Ga0209415, IMG submission 187696) | Peat soil microbial communities from Weissenstadt, Germany - SII-SIP-2007 (SPAdes) (version 2) | ecosystem: Environmental > Terrestrial > Soil > Wetlands > Peat | place: Germany... | reverse complement strand
CAGTTTTCCCGTCAGTATAAGAACGGCACGGCGGGCAAGGACCGTGCGAGCGCTCTCAAACTCGGGCTGAACCCGGCGGTCAGGGACGTCCCCAACTTGGAGACTGTCGAGGGGGGCTCCGTTTCACTGCAAATCGGGAGGAACCAGAATCTCGGGGGCACCAACGGCTCGAATTTCTTTAGCTGGTTTTCGCTCGCCGGCTCCGAAATCGCGATCGACGGGGTTCCAGTCATCCGCGCGGGAAAGATCCTGTAGGTCCGCCAGGTCCGTCCTCGCCTCGCCTGCTCGGCACGACCGAGGTGCAAACATGGTTGCACCTACTCCCAAGGCTGGAGGGCGCGCGAATCGGCCCACCCTACCGCCCCGTGAGGGCTTTCTCCAGCTTGTCCAACACGTTGTTCCAACCCCAGACAACCTGGGCGTAGATCTCCGGGGCCCCACGTCGTAGGTCATCGAGTTTCTCATGGACGACGGTCACCTGGGTCTTCCCCCCGGGAGCGGGACGGAGAGTGACCGTCACGAGCGAGTCGAAATACTCCCCCTTCTCCGGCTCGGTCCCGACGAAGGCCCAGCGGTAGACGAGCTCAAGATTGGGCACGATCTTCACGAACTCGCCCTCGAAGCTCCCGGTGCTGACCCCCTTCCGCGAGTGGAAGACCACGATCCGTCCACCCACCTTGGGGTCCACGGTGACCCGATCGATCTCGAGGTCTCCTGGCGCAATCCATTGTTGAATGAGGTCGGGGTCGAGGAATGCGTGGAACACGCGCTCCGGCGGGGCGCGCATCGTTCGCTCGACTCGGACGGTATCCCTACCCTCGGCGGAATCGTTCATCATTTCCTTCTCCTCTTTCCTGGAGCATCAGACCCAAGGATCATGTCCATCCGGGCGAGGCCCTCCCGCCAGAACCGCTCGTAGAAGCCCAACCATTTCGAGGCCTCCCGGAACGGCTCCCCGCGGATCGAGTACATGTGCTGCCGCCCGTCCGTGCGCAGGATCACCATGCCCGAATCCTTGAGCCTCCTCAATTGCTTCGAAACGGCAGGTTGGGACATCTGGGTCTGGTAGACGAGATCGTTGACCGATCGCTCCCCGTCACGAAGAGCCTCGAGCAAGTGTCTCCGGGACGGGTCCGAGAGTAGTTGGAAGACGTCGGGCACGGAAATGATATGCCTCTAAAGATATATATGTAAGTAGGCATGTGATAAGCAAGGAGGTTCTGATCGGTCCCGGTGGAATGGGGAGGAGTCGAACGGGGCTTCACGAGTATCAGCGAGGAACGGAGGAAACGAAAATGCGAACGATTACTGCCAACCTGTACATGACCCTCGACGGACGCGGCGAGTTCCCCAAGTACCCGGGCTCGGATCTCCCCACTGGTAATCCGGACGATCCGGACCTGTTCTTCCAGAAGATGTGGACCGACCGGTACTCGGACGTCACGACCGTCATTATGGGCCGACGGTCGTTCGTCGGCCATCTTCGCGTCCACTCGCTCAAGGCACGGAAGCCGAATGCCCCCAAGTTCATGTGGGACTACTCTCGCTTCCTCGAAAGGGTGGAGAAGGTCTGCCTCTCGCATCGATTGAAGAAGCTCGGCTGGGCGAACTCGCGGGTCCTCAAGGGCGAGCTCGCGAAGATCATCGCGAAGGTCAAGAGCGAGAAGGGCGGGAACATCATCATCGAAGGGGGCCCCCGACTCATCCACGAGGTCCTCCGTCTCAATCTCGCTGACGACTACTGGTTCCTTGTCATGCCCGTCGTCCTCGGTCGGGGGCCCCGTTACTGGTTCCCGATGAAGACTCAAACCAACCTGAAGCTTCTCTCTGCGAGCAGCATGAAGTACGGCGAGTTGGTCCTGCACTACGAGGCCATTCGCGAGAAGAGTTCCTCAACGAGCAAGTAGCCACTTGCTGCACCGCCATTTCAATTGAAGGCCGGGCGGCCAACATCCTCGATCCGCTTCGGGAGCGACCAGTCATCACTCACTATCCGCCCGATTCGAAGAGCTTTCGAATACCTGTGATTGAAAAGATGGTTGCACCCACTGCGAAGCGGGGATCACACCGGTTGTGGCTCGAATCCAGCTTGGCGGAAGTCGGCGTCGAACGTGAAGGCCTGGCGAATCCCAAACTCGCGCATGATTGCAAAGCTTGTACAATCCGTGAAACTCCAGGACTTCTTGCCCTGGCCCAAGAACAAGGCGAGGGCCACATCGTAATGGGTGGGCGTCACCCAGATCTGTTGAATGCTCGGACTCTTCTGCACGCGATCAACAAACTCTCTCGCCGTGTAGGCCCCAGATCGTTTGCGCATCAAGGTGAGGGTTTCGTCCAAGACATAGTCGGTCGTCATCAGACGGCCGGCCTTCCCCCGGACCAACTCCTCGTGGAACGCGAGCGCAGGCCGGTGATTTCCGTCCCGGATGTCAGTGATGGCCAACCACGCGCTAGTATCCACGAATATCATGGTCGACCAGGATAGAGAAGGTCGTCATGGTCACGGGAGTCCCAGTGGGAGCGCCCTTTCTTCTTCTGGATGGGGAACGCATGGAAGATCGGGTCCTTCGGGTCCACCGTGTCGGGGACAAGGTGCGCGCGGAGGGCCTCTCGGATTACCGCCTTCATGGGCTTTCCTTCTTTGCGGGCTCGCTGACGAAGAAGGTCATACTCGCTCTCCGGCACGATAGTTTGGACAAGGGGCATTGTTCATAGAATATGATATATGATATTTAACACCTCCACGGCCTCCGGATTTTGAACTGCGCGGGAGGGGGAAGGGGCTGGGCCAACCCGGAGTTCAAGCAGGTGGTTGTAAAGTGAATTTCACCCCTGGGAGGTCACCCTCCCCACCATCAGTAGTCGACTACCTGCACGCCCATGGCTCTCGCGGAGGCAGCCAGAGAACGGTCCTTTGTCACGAGAGTGTGCCCGGCGGCCAGTGCTTGCCCGGCGATCATGACGTCCGGGGCGCGCGGGGAGTTCCCAGCGCGAAGCAGCTCGGCTCGCAATTCCCCGGCCCTTCGAGCGGCGTCGAGGTCGAATCCCTCCAGGGGAATCTGGCGGAGGAGGATCTCCAGTCGAACCCGGTCCGCGCGTGACTTGGTCAACTCCACCCCAGATAGGGCTTCGAAGACCGCCACCGTGCTGAGCGTGGGAAGCAAGCCTTCCCGCTCAAGGCCGTCGAGAAGGTCCTGGGTGCGTCGATCGCCCCGAAGGAGCTCGATGAGGACACTAGTGTCTAGAGTGATGCCCACTGCCTTGCCTCAGCTTGTCGAAGTGCTGACGTTCTGCCGGAGCCTCTGCCTGCCTCATCCGTTCGATTGCCCGACGGACCTCTTGCGCCTCCGACCGGGTAAGGAATCCTGCCAGGGATCGATACGTCGGTCGGGTTCCCGCAAGTATTCGATTGATGGTCACCGAAAAGCTCTCGCCCGATAGTTTCGCCGCCTTCAGACGCTCGTAGGCAGAGTTCTCGAGGGATACCGTCTTACTCCCCATTAGTCTACACATCTACATAGACATATATGTAGATGTTCCTTGCCCAGAGCACGACCAACGGTGAAGCCCCCCCGCTGTCCGGGGCGTAGGTGCAAAGTGAGTTGCACCCACCGCCCGCCACCGGCCCCCTTGGGGCAAACAGAGGGCGCTCGGCGCCGCCAGCACCCGTAGCCGGTTTGTTCGATGCAGGAACCTAGATAGCCCCCGACGACTAGCCCTGCTTCGCGTCCAACTCGGGGCGAAGCCATAATCAAATGACAGCTACCGGGGACCTGTTTACACCCATCCACAAGGCGCTGCGTTCAATGATCTACAGCCTCGGCGGACGTCTTCAGAGCGTTGACTTCGCTGACAGGGCAGCGTCGGCCGCCGTCCTCGCTGACCTAGAGCATGAGTTCACGAACGCGGTCTCGGCCACGTGCGTCCTCTGTCTATTGCACACTCACGCCGGCAGTGAGGAGGCGGGCATCTTTCCTTCGATGGAGTCGATTGATCCAAGCATGATCCGCATGCTCCTCGAGGACCATCAGGAAATCCGCCGACGATTGGTTACCCTGACGACAATGGCCGAGGAGTTGGGAGGCACCGATGCGCCGCATCGACGGTTAGAATGGGGGGCTCGCGTCAACCGCGAGGCGAACGAGTTCTTTGCGTTCTATCTCGCCCATCTCAACAAGGAGGAGGTCACGATCGTGCCCGCGATGAAGGAACACTTCACTGACGATCAGATGCGGGCGATGCAAGGCGCGATAATGGGGGCCATGCCGCCGGAGAGGCTGGCGAACTACTTGCGATGGATGCTGCCCTCACTCGACCTCGCCGAGCTCACGGGGCTTCTGACCGGGATGAAGCACGGAGCGCCGCCGGAGTTCCTGCAGTTTGTGAATGGGATTGGGGTGGCGAACGTGGACCCAACCCGGTGGGCCGTGGTGCGGGCACGAGTCGGATTCTAACGCCGCCGGCATAGCTCCGACGTGTCTGGGACCCGGCAAACCGATCTTGGGGCGCAGACTCAATTGCGCCTCCTCGCTTGGAATCACTCGAAATCCTTTCCCATGGCTTGGGCGAGCTGCCGCCAAGATCGAGAGTCAATTCGAGCGAGATCTCGGGCCCGCTCGGCCATTGCCGTATCGGTGGAACGGCGCTTGACCTGCTCGAGTTGCATTCCTGTGTATCGAAGCAGCGACGCCTTTCGACCGAGCGGTACAATTTCGTATAGGAACTGAGAGTACACCGTCGGGCCCGAAACATGAGTGGAGGTCCAGGCCCGGTGCTGAGGGAGGAAGTGCACGAGCTTGTCCTTTACGACACGGCCCCCTGGGACCACTCCGAAAGGGTCCGAGTCGAATGTGTCCGTGAGAAGGACCGAATCCTTGGCTAGGGCTCGCACTTTTCGGCGGGCTCGGAAACCCATCAGTGTGAGGTCGTCCGCCCGATAGTCCGTTGCCCAACGGTACGCGCGATCGGCGGAGACTGGCAGCCGCACTGTGAATCGATACGTGACTCGTTGCAGCGGCATCGAAGCATTACCACATAGACAGAATGGTTAATGACGAGAACGTCCGAATCGTCGGTAAGGTCAGCTTCCTGAGAAGGCGCACATCGAGAATGCCGTACACCCCACTTCGCCACAAGGCCAAACGGCCCGTCGCCAAGATCCTCGCTGTGATCCTGATCATCATCCTTCTCCTTTTCACGCTCCCCCTACCCTTTCCGTTCAGCACGACACTCTCGGCCACGGGCCTTGGTCCGGCTCGTGCCCAGATCAGTTCCAACGTTTGTCTCTGGCTCTCCGGGACATGGTCCTCGCAGGGAGGAGGAACCTCCGTCACGCTCGAGATTGTAAGTGCGGATGGTTCGGTCGCCTACAACGACACTCTCGGGTTCGGGACCTTCTCGTTCTACGCCCCCGATGCTCCGTACACCGCCGTGGTTACCTCAAGTGTGCCCGCAACGGTCTGGATCAGCGGGACGGCCTGGGGCCCCCTGATCCCAATTGGCCTTCCGTAGGGTACACGATTTCACGGTGGGTGCAATGTGAATTGCACTCATCGGGTACTTGGGACTTCTTCCGGCGGACGTAGCCGACGGAACCGGGAGTAGATCGCTACATCGTAACCGATCTTGACGAGGCCCGCGAACGCAAAGGGAGCCGCTACCCAAGGGCCGCCCACGGAGAGGAACGAGCCTGTGACGGGCGCTCCGAATGCTTGGCAACTCCGGGCAGCCGTCGTGTACCCGGCGGCCGCGGCTCGGTCTTCCGCCGGAACGACCGCTTGAGTGTACGACTGTCGAGTGGGAACGTCCATCTGGGACAGGGTGGCCCGACCCACCCACAGGAACGAGGCTACGAGGAAGGACGGAGCGAACACCACGAGGATGAGAAACACGTTCGAAGGAATGTGACTGAATACCATCGTATTGACGAGGCCAAACCTTCGGGCGAGGGGCGCCGCAAGAATGAGCGAGAGTCCGGCCGCCAGATTGCTCAGGAAGAAGACGAGGCCTAGCGTGTCGATGGCCGGGTGGAATTCGGTCGAGAAATAGTAGACGACCAGGCTGTTGACGATGAGTCCCCCCGCGAAGGCATCGACGGCGAACAGCGCCGACAGAGAGTAGACCGTCGGACGGCTCGGCGCGGAAAGGGGGGACGGTCGATCTCCGGCGGCGCGGAGATCTACTTCGCTCGAGAGACTTCGATAGGCCGGGATCAGTCCGAGACCGAGAATTCCGTACAGTAGGAGCGTCACGTCGTGAGAACCGGGGGGAAGTCCTGCGAACGAAGGGCCGTTGACCGCATTCAGCGGGCCGGCCGCAAGGGCCCCCACGGCCACGCCGACGTATCCGAGGAGATTGTAGAGGGCGTAAGTGTGCGTGCGACCCCGAGCATCGGTGGTACCCGCGAGAGCCGCCTGTTCCAGAGCACCGAGGGGGCTCACGTCCGCCCCTCCCGCAACGATGCCGCCGAGGAAGAGCGCCGACAGAAGGAAGGCTGGATTCGCGACATCGAGCCAGAGGAGCCCCCCTCCCAGCGCGAGGGCCGCCGCTGAAAGCACCAACACGGACCGGCGCCGCCATCGTAGCTCGATCCGAGGAACGGCAATCGCCCAGGCAGCGGCCCCTCCGAGGGCGAGACCGAGGAGGATCCCGATCGCGAGGGAATTGTAACCCGCTCCTGAGAGGTCGATGGCGATCACAATCGACAGGGCACCAGCCCCAAATCCCCGCGCGGTGCGGGTGCTCATCAAGAGGAGACGGTCGCGTCGCACCGACTGCGAGGTCCAGGAAGGCGACGGGCCCGACATCATCGCCGCTCCCGACCGCCTGTGGGATTCGGATGCCGGAATAGGATGGACACGGCGGAAGCTCGCGGGACGCCCAACTATGCCGATGGTTCCTTCCCACCGGTGTGCTCGAGTCTTCCTTGCTGCTCGACTTTCCACTTGCAGTAGGCGTACAGCGCGTCGTAGAGAGGGAACTGGAGACGCTGGTTCTCGAAATCATCCTGCGCCAACAGGCGGAACCCGGTGGCGGCCGCCTCAAGCCCGGCGGCTTCCACTTCTTGCCCCGAACCTCCATCTGCTACGCGGACGATCTTCGCGAGCTCGAGGAGCGCCGGGTCCTTGAGGTTGAACTTTCGAATGAGGGCATCGAAACTGACGTACTCCTTCCCCCCCTCCTCGTAGTGATGCAGTTCCGCCCCGGGCGTATCGAACGGAATGGCTCCCTGGTCCGACACGACCTCCATCACCTTCTCCTTCGGGACGTAGAGGAACTCCGCTTCAGGGTCGACGAACTTCCGGATCAGCCATGGGCAGGCGATCCGGTCCACTCTCGCTTTCTCGCGTGTCACCCACTTCATGGATTGCCCCTCGAATCGCATCCGGGGCTGGCTAATGAGGGTGACATCGAAGTCACTGGCCTCTCCTCCGGGCTTGAGTCTAGTCGCTCGAAGGAGCAGACTTGATTGCACTCACCGCGGGCCGAACCGGCCTGACCGAGGCGCGAGATGGGTCCAGCTACACCCGTCCCTTGAACGGAGGCGGGACGGATTTCTGAAGGATGGCCGCGATGGGCTCAATCTCCGCAAGGCGGTGGGTTCTCCCGGACGCGAGCGGTCCGGTGGAGATCCCCTTGTCGCACCGGACCGTTGCGCTTTGCCAGTCGGACGGTCCGCTCCCCTCGACGTGGAGAATCACGTCAAAGATCGAGGTGAGGCTGGTGGGGGCCTCGGCCCAGAGGGCGACTTGGCAGGTACCTGCCTCTAGCATTACCCGCATGAGTGGGGCGATGCGTTCTTCCGAGTACACTGTGGCGAGGCGCTGGGCATTGGCCGTTACAAGAATCGATGGGGCGTCAGGGCGACCCGTGCTCGAGATCAGCTTCTGCGCATGGGAAGGCATTCGCAGGAACTCGACCAGACCTTGGAGCGAATTCGGAGTCTCATCCGACTTGAGCATGGTTGCCGCGGCTGCCTCCGCCTGAAGGGCTCCTTGGTCGTCCGGTTGAAGCTCCCGTGGCGAGAGGACGTAGACGGATTCCTCCGGGATCACGCGCAGGGTCATCGGATCGAGTGGGTCGGGGATCTCTCCCGGCAGTCGAACGTCCGTCCAGTAAACCCGCGAAGCATAGGGTCTCAGAGAAGCGAACGCGAACCACTTCAGCAGGGTTCGGCTCGTCCCGGAGATGAAGACGGAAGAGGGCCTCCCGAACCCTCCAGGAAAGGGCTCCTCGGCAGAGGGGGCGCTCACCACGGTATCGTCGAATTGGGGCCCACAGATAAGAACCCCACCGATGGAGGAGGGAATGCCCAATCCACCGCTCCGAGCGTTTCCGGCGCATCCTCTTCCAGGTGGGTCCCCAGAATGGGGGCATAGACCGGCACGCGTGCGACCGCGCCGCTCGGCGAACTGGTCGCAAACTCGATTGCAGCCAGCAGACCACCGCACCGGGTCGCCCGACCCGGTGAAGCCGATCCATTGTCCGAGGAGCGTGATTGCCGGCCTTGAGTTCCGGACCGTAGGAATGACCTTCGATCGGTCACTGCCCTTCGCCCTCCTTCGAGGATCATGAACGGGGACTGAGGTTCGAGCCTTTCTCTCGGATTCTACTGCTCCGCCACTCGGACGAGAAGGTCTACGTTCGATTCGGGCAGGTGGATTGCACTTACCGTCGCCTGTCTAGTGACGTTTTCGAGATGGCTTGGCGTCGCGGGGGGATGTGATTGTGAAGGCTCGAGTAGACTGTGTCACGATGGCCAAAGATCACCATGACCACATCAGCCCCGTCGATTGCGTAGATTCCGCGGAAGGATTGGATCCGAAGGGTCCAGACGTTTTGGTAGCCGTAGAGTTGATGGTCGTCAAGATCCGCGGTTCCCTGTCGCGGATCCTGCTCCAGGGCTCGTAAACCCAGGTTGAACTGAAGTTGCACCCGACGCGGCAGCAATGAGAAACTTTGGTCTGCCGTGGGCGCGAAGGTGAGTTGGAAGTTCATCGGCTCGTCAGCCGGTGCCGCTTCCTAAACTCATCGAGCCCGATCCGAGGCGCCAGTTGGAGTGCGCGATGCAAGTCTCGACGGAAGTAATCGGGTGGGACTTCATCCATTAGATCGGCGATTGCCTCGGCCGCACTCTTCCCGCCGACCTGGTAGTCACGAAGTCGGCGTCGCAGCGAGGCTGGAAGTGTGACAGTGGTGGGGCGTTCGATGTCTGCTTGCACATGGGTTCTACTTACCTAATAGAACTAACAGTCTTCTACTCGAAAGGCGTGTGAGCAGTGGGTTGCACCCGATCGTGGGTGCCTCCTTCAGTCGAAGGAACTGTCCTCCGTCATGCGGGTAATCATCCCCTTGCAGCGGGGACACTGCGCCAGCCGCCATTCCGGGTCCACGGCGACAACCGTTTGGCAGTTCGGGCACAACACTTGCTCCTGTGTTGCTCCCATCTCTTACCTGCGGCCCGGTGGCACGTCCGGCCCTAGCAGGAGTTGCTTCCCTTTGTAGGTGCGCTACGCCCGGGTAGACATGGTCTCCAGATTGGCTGCGGTAATGCCGCGGGTCTCGACACGTAAAGGTTGTTCTTCCCCTATTCCAGGAGAAATTTCTCCCCTCGGTAGTTCCAGTTCTTAAGGAGCTCCGTGTTCTAGTTCCTCACGACTTGTGATCGCGACTCTACCGCCCCGGCAGAACTCGTCCAGGACGCGTCGCATGGTGGTCCTCGCTGTCGGGATCGGTTGCCTGATCGCTGCCTTTGGCGTGCGCGAGGCGTCGTACTCGTACTCAGTTCAACCTGGGGGACCGGCTTGTGTTAGCGGTTCTCCGTGTAACAACATGCCCTGGTACCATGCTGCCGTCTACAACGAGATGGTCGATGTCGCCATTCTCCTCGGACTAATCGGTTTGGTCATCCTGGCAGCCTGGATCTCCCTGACGGTGATAGGTCGACTGAACGGTAATCGGTCCACCCCATAGCATCATCGCGAATTGGGCCCTTCTAGCGCGGCGAGACTCGGTGCAAAGATGATGGCACCCTGGATTCGGGGTAACTTCGTCCGGGTCGGAGGTACAATATCCTTTGACCACAGCCCCCATCCGAGGAGGACGATCCCGAGGGCGGCAAACGCGAGGTCCAGGTAACTCCCCTCCGCCGTGAAGAAGAAGTACTCCCCGAGGAGCAGCGAAACGACTCCGAACACGATTCGGATTCCTCCCGCCATGACGTTCCCTTCAGGCCCAATCAGAGAAGAGATCTAGGTCTCCCGGGCCGGCGATTCCGGCCCTCCTCTCTCCCGTTGGTTTCAGAGGGGGTGAGTGCAAGGCAGGTTGCACCCACCCCGCCTCTCACTTAGATGGGCGTCTCAGCGACGTCGGCCATTGGCAACTCCAGGGAACAGAGCCGATCCGATCCGGTGGGCGTGTTCGTGAGCCTGCCGGTGTGTCATCGCTTCTGCGTCCCCAAGTGGCTCTCCTCCCGCAACTCGGGCTTCTTGGGCCAACCCTTCACCGATCACTTCTCGCTCAAGACGTTCCATGGGCCGGGCCAGCTCATCCAAACCCGCCACCACCCTCGCCAAGATGCCTTGGGGGTGGGGGGTTACGCCCGGCCACTCCTCGGGCGGGCGTGGTGTTTCTCTGGAGAGAATCGGGGCTAGGTCGGGGGCGATCGCATCTCGGGCCGTCAGGGGACCCCCAAGCGACCAACGTTCGCGAAGAGTCCGGATCATCGATGTGCTCCGAAACTCCTGAGTCACGACCGTCCCCGCGTCGATCCAGGCCGAAATCACCAGGGTCGGGATCCTCACTCCGGAACGATCGAAGGCGAACCCTTCCTCGCCCGCACCCGCCGCGGAGTCCGGCGACGGAACCGTGGGCGGGGGCACGTGGTCGTAGGTTCCACCGTGTTCATCGAACGTGACAAGGAGGAGCGAGTTGGACCAGTTAGACCCGGCAGAATTGGTGGAGGCCCGGATGGCTTGATACACCTGCGCGAGGAGCGTCTCACCCCCGAGGATTGAGTCCGGGGCCGGGAGGTGAAGTTCGTGGCGCAATCGCCCCGCTCCAGGGGGGTGCATATCGGTGTGCGGGTGGAACATGTTCGGCTCGATGAAGGAGTACGCCGGGAGAGTCCCCTTCTCCGCGTCGTCGTAAAAGTCGAAGATGGTAGAGAAATGAGTCGCAAAGAACGGGGCGAGTCGGCGAGCGTGGAACAGGGCCGTTGCCGGCAGGATCTGCTCCGGGTCGATGTATACCTTCCAGCTAATTCCGGCGATAGCTAGCCGTTCGAAGATGGTCGGCGCATCGTTCCGCGTCGCGAACTTCCCCGGGGGCCCATTGAGAACGAAACCGGACGAGGACGCCGCGTGGAAGAAGGATCGGTTCGGGTACGTCTGGGAAGGCACTTCGCAAAACCAGTGGTCAAAGCAGACAAAGCCTCTCGCCAGCGTGGAGAGCACGGGGAGCTGGGTGGGCGTGAAGTAGGCCATGATCCCGGCGTACTCGTCGTAGGTCGGCAACCGACCCATTTCTACGCGGAACGAGTTAACGTAGTCGGCGACGAACCCGTCCATCGTTGGAGTTGGAGACCGATCGCCCGGTGCGTCAAATGGCGGTTTCATCGATTCGATGGCTGCGAATCAGTTCTCGGCCGGCGCGACCGTCCCGTAGAGTTGGGTGTTGGTATGGGGGTACTCTTCGCCGGGGTCGGGATCGGGTGTGTCCAGATTCGTTGACGGGTAGACGGGGACGGTCCCTTGCTCGGCCCCAGGGACATCCGGTGGGATCGGGTTCGAAAGGTTTCGACCGAGGATTCCCTCAAAGGCCGGGACCTCGCCGGGCGCGTAAAGAGCTCCCAGCAGGTTGTCGAACGACCGGTTCTCGAACATCAGAACGACCGTATGGTCCAATCGGTGATTCCGGTCGGATGGCATGATCCTCACCCTTGTGTCGGGGAAGTGAACGGGGAAACATCAGGGCGACGGAGTAGAAGACACGGAGGTGCAAGCACGGTTGCACCCAGGGGAAATTCGAGCTCGGAAGCCCACCTCGGGGGGCCGTTCTTGATCCGGCGCCGGATCGGGGCGGTTTGATCTCCCTGGATTCCGCCGTGCCCGAGTCCGTCGGCCGCGACCGGAGTCGGTTACCAGCTGGTAAGCGAGAATAGACACGTCCGCAAGATGTGGTCTCGCTCGAACCCCCATGGGCGGCTCGTCTCCGTCGAGTAGTCAATCCAGTCCGACCGTGCTCCACGTCCTGGTCACCGGTGTGTCGGGCCAGCAGGGCGGCCACGTGGCCGCCCAGCTCCTGAGCCGAGGACACCGCGTCCGCGGACTCACCCGGAATCTGGAGAATCCCAAGTTGGCGTGGCTCCGTTCGAAAGGGGTGGAGCTCGTACAGGGCACCTTCGACGACGAGGTTTCCATCGAACGAGCGGCCCAGTCGGTCGATGCGATGTTCCTGATGGGCACGCCGTTCGGCGGCGGAGCGGAGATGGAGGCCCGAGAGGGCAAGACGGCGATCGACGCCGCGAAACGGGCCGGCGTCCCCTGGCTGGTCTACTCTTCGGTCGGCAACGCGGACAGCAAGACCGGCATTCCGCACTTCGAGAGCAAGTTCGCGGTCGAAGAGCACCTGCGCCGCTCGGGAATCCCCTATGCGATCACCGCCCCCACGTCGTTCATGGAGAACTTCATCGCGCCGTTCCAACTCGGCACGCTCCGTTTGGGCAAGATCGCGGCGGGAGTCTCTCCCGACCGGCCCATCCAGTCGGTGGCGCTCGATGACCTCTCCGCGTTCGTGACCCACGTCCTCGAGCACCCCGCCCATTTCGAGGGCCAGCGGATCAACGTGGCCTCCGACTCCCTGAGCGACTCCGAAGCCGCCCGAATCATCTCGGAAGTGAGCCGACGGAAGATCGAGTACCAGCAGGTCCCAATGGAGGTCCTGCGGACCCAAAACCCCGACTACGCGAAGATGTTCGAGTGGATTGAGAAGGCGGGGTATACCGCCGATATCGACGGGTTGCGCCGGGACTATCCCCGGATTGGATGGCAGCGCTTCCGCGAATGGGCGGGAAAACAAGACTGGTCCTTCCTGAGGCTTTGATCCAATTGCATCGAAGGCGCCGGCATCGTGGCCCGCACCAGCTTACGCCCAGGTTAGGCCCGGGGAAAGCAACATAATCCGTAGAGGGGGCTAGACCCGGGGATCAGGGGGGCCCCGATTGGATCTCTTTACCCACGTAATCTTCGCCTACCTCCTCTCGTTCATCATCTGGGGGCCCGCCGCCCCGCAGTACATCGCGGCGGGTGCGCTCGCGGGCGGCCTCCCGGACGCGGACATCCTCCTTTTCCCGCTTACCCGCTGGTTTCCGTCCCTCCATCACCGGGGCGCGGTGCACACTGTCGTGGGCGTGACGGTCATCGCCGCGGCCGGCAGCTTCCTGGTGCCCTACCTACCCTACTTCACCCACGCCTCTACCCTGCTCTATTTCGTCGCGATGGAGATCGGAGGTCTCTCACATCTCGCGCTGGACGGGTTCACGAACTACGCGGTCCGACCCCTCCTTCCTTTCTCCGCACGTCCGCTCCGTCTGAATGCCGACGTTGCGGTGAGCCTCGTGACCATGGCCGTCACCGCCGTGACCCTGGTGGTGCTGATCTCGGAGCACGGAACGGTACCGTTCGGGGTGTGGACGGAGACCGCCTGGATCCTGGTCGGGGTGTACGGAGGCTACCTGCTCTTGCGGGGTCTTGCTCGCTGGAGAGCGGGCCTCCTGCGGGATCGATTTGGATACCCGGAGGTCCTCCCGAGCACGCTGCCCTGGAAATGGCTCCTGCTCGAGGAAACTGATACTCCCGAGCGCTACCACATTCGTTTCCGCAGACTCTCGCTCGGCTCGGGGATGACGGGGTCCGATCGGAGCCTGGATGTGATCAAGCGACCCTCGACCGCGGGTCCGGTGAGGTCCCCCGAGGACGCTCTCGAACGAACGTATCTCGCTGCGATGTCGAAGAGCGAGTGGCTCGCCGAGAGCTACCACTTTGGGGAGGCGGTCGAGAACGGAGGGGTGTACGAGGTGTGGTGGTACATCGTCAGCCAGGCAGCCGGTCGCCGCGCCTACGGGGTGCATGGGGAGATCGATCGGACGACGGGAACGATGCAGTTGCGGTCAGGCTTCCTCCGACACCCGTCCGCCGGCCCGATGTGATCCGACGAGCGGTGTGCTACCGAACCGGGTCCAGCGCTCGAAACGTGTGCTCGAGGGGTCCTTTCCGCCGTTTCAAGTAGCAAGGTGAGAGTGTCCGGTCCATGTCGGCCCCGGACGCCCACACGGAACTCGAACAGGTGGAGAATTACCAGTTCACGGTCACTTTCGCGGACGCTCCCTTTCCGGGTCTCACTGTCGACGAGCCCATCCCGACGGGAGGAGACCGTGGACCCAACCCGGTGCAAGCCCTCGCGATGGCGATCGGCCATTGCATGAGCTCGACCTTGGTCAGCACTCTCGATCGAGCCCGCGTACCGGTAACACCCCTCCGCACGTCGGTGCGTGCCACCATCGGAGTGAACGACAAGGGCCGGCGCCGCGTCCGGCAGCTTCAGGTACACATCACGACCCAGCCGGTGGACGAGGCCGACCGGGCCCGCTTCGACCACTGCGTCGAGATCTTTGCCGATTTCTGCACTGTCTCGGGCGCGGTCCGCGAGGGGGTTTCGATCGACCACCGGGTCTCGCCGGGATAGATCCTATCCTCGGGAAACGACACCGCCCGAAAGGTTAATCGAACCGCACTTCACGGGAGATCCCGGGGGATCGATCTGTCGGGGGATCCGGTCGGTTCGACCGGGGGGTGGGTCGACCGAGGTTCCCTAGGGTTCTTCTGGTCGTACCAAATCGTCGTGTACTTCATCACCCCCCTCGTGGCCGCCGTTCTGTTCTACTACGATGTCGGCCCGGATCTCCCGGGGGTCTCACCCCTCCTCCACGGTTTGATCGGAGCGATCGCTCTGTTGGGCCTCGGCATCTTCGCCGAGCGATTCCTCGTTCCGTTCGCCGAGCCGACTCGGATACGGACATCGGACAAGGGCGTGGAAATTCAACTTCATCGCCTCACGATTTGGCCTTCCAAGTTTCAGATCCCTTGGTCTGCGTTCATGGGCACGCCGAACCCCGGCAGGCCCGGCGTGGTCATCCTGAACTTTCGCAACCCTACGCAGCGCCGTCAACAGATCGGGGTTTTCTCGGACGTCCAGTATAGAGCCATGCTGTCCCACCCGGCGCGACCCCCGGCGTGGACCGAACTTCGAATCGAACTCGGTGGGTGATTCGAGCCGCTCCACGGCGCTGGGTGCAAACCCTGTTGCACGCATGCCCTACGCGAAGACCTTCGTGGGGACGCGCCAGCGATTTCGAGTGGTTACGACCCCCGTCACTCCATCGACGTGCGCGAGAACTCCGGCGAAACGACCCCAGAAATTGAACTCCAACGAGTACCAGAACACATCAAACCCATTCGCCGTTGCCCGAACCTCGGCGAAGTGGTGAGTCTCCCCCAGGGCCCAGCTGGACTTGAGGGCGGAGGCGTAGGTGCGTGCCAAGGCGCCCGGTCCATCGGTGACCGGCGAAGTCGAGGCGGCCTCGATCGGGAACTCCACCGATCGCGGCGGAGAATCGAGTCCCCGAAGCAGGTGGTAGCGAACGGTCCGCAACGTAAGGCGTCCTTGGGCTCGTTCTTCGCCCACGAACACGAAGACCAGCGGGTTTCCCTGTGGGATGGTCGCCGAGTACCCCTCCCGTTTCTGGGCCACGCCGGCCCGCCAGCGGCCCGCGATGCGGATGACGAAGTACACCAGAACGGCCCCCAGTAACCCCCACGTGGTGAGGGTCCAGAGCGCGAGCGGCACTCGACCTCTCTCGTAGAGCATGAGGGCGTAGGCGATGACGGTGAACGCCATGGACCCGACGTTCACGATTCGATCCACATCGAAGTGGTACTCCCGAGGAGAGAACGGAGCGAAGATCGGCACGGACCAGTGATCGAGGGAGTCGAGGAAGACGTGCGACAGACCGCCTACCTCCAGGGCGACAAAGAACGCGGCGATGGATCCCTGACCAAGTCCGGGACCCAGACCCCACGCCATCAGCGGGGGCACGACGATGGAACCCACGATCGCGATGACCGTGACTCCCAGGATCGAATGGGAGATCCCGCGATGACGAAGGAGGGGAAAGCGGCGGGAGAGCGGAAAGAACACGATGTCCAGGTCGGGGAGCGCTCCGGCGATGGCCGCCGCCACCACGTACGGCAGGCCCGACGGGCCCCAGATGCCGAAGCCAAGGAGGTAGCCGAGCAGGAGGTGGCTGAAAGGGTCCATCGATGCGGCTCGCAGCGGACCATCAGAGGTTAAGACTCGCACTCCAGCGGCGGAGTGGGTGGGCTCGGGCCACCGACGGGGGGCGACGGCCTACACCCGCGTGCAAGTTGCGTTGCCCTCCGGGGGGGTGTTTCACTAACTCTCTGGATCTCTTTAGAACCGCACGTTCTGTTTCTGCTGAAGGACCCATGAGCGGCGAAGTAGGCCACTTTGAGATACCCGCGGACGACACCGAACGAGCCCGCCAATTCTACTCGAAGACCTTCGGGTGGAAGCTCACCCGAGTGCCCGGAATGGAGGATTACACGATGGTCCACACCGGCGCGGTGGATCCCCAGGGGATGCCGAAGGAGCCCGGCTATATCGGCGGGGGCATCGGGAAGCGCGGAGGGATGCTGGAACATCCGGTCGTGACGATCATCGTAGACGAGATCACCGTCGCAGAGAAGGCAGTGGAGAAGAACGGCGGGAAGGTCCTCCAGCGCAAGCAGCCGTTCGGCGACGGCTCCATGGGCTCGGTCGCCTACATCAAGGATAGTGAGCGGAACGTGATCGGGCTCTATCAGTCGCCGAAGCAGTAATCCACGGATCCCATGCCGGCTTGGGCCGCCAAGAACTCATTCACTTCGCGGCTCGCTCGGGTTCGCAGCGGAGGAGGAGGCACGTGCGGCCGAGCGGCCTCGCTTCCAGCACCCTCATCTTGATCGGTTCCGGGTTCGCCTCGAACAGGGGCTTCCCCTGCCCCAACACCATCGGGACGATCCCGAGACGGTACTCGTCGATCAAGCCCTGATTCGAGAGACGGGCGGCCAGGCTCGCGCTCCCGAAGAGGAAGACGTCCTTTCCGGGCTCCTTCTTCAGTTTGGCGACCTCGGATTCGAGTTTGGTCTTCACGAGCCTCGTGTTGCTCCACTCAGCCCGGTCGAGGGTCCGGGAGAAGACGACCTTGGGCACGCGGTTCATGAAATCCGCGATCTCGCCCTTCTGGGTGGACCAATAGCTGGCGAATCCCTGGTAGGTGACCCGGCCGAGCAGCAAGGTACCCACCGACTTCGTCTGCTCGCTCACGAATGCCTCGAGCTCCGGCCCCCAGGCGTGTTGGTGGAAGTCCAGGTCCCAGCTCTTCGGCCCCTCGAAGAATCCGTCGAGGGTGATCAGGTTCCACATGATGAGCCGCGCCATCTTCCTCCCTCCCCGAATCACTCACGTAATGAGTCGAAGACCTCTTGAACTCTGGTAAGCGGATGGTCCGCTCCAGCCCTTGGGATTCGGGTGCCCACCGGGGTCATCGGATGGCGTAGAGGACCCGATTCTCGAGGTCCTGCCAGACGATATCGACCTCCCGGAAGCCGGCCCGGCGGAGCGCTCGAACGTGCACCTCCAGGGAGACGTCCTCGTGTTCGGGGTGCTGCGACTGACGTTCCTCCCGGGCCCGGAAGAATGGCTTGAGCTCGGGAACCTTCTCCGCGTCGCTCCACCACCTTCTCCAGCCTCCCCATTCCGAGTCCATGCTCGCGCCCTTGAACCGGATGGTACGGACGGACTCGCCGAGGCGCGAGAGGCGGCGGTGCTCTGGCCCCCAAGGGAGACGATCCCCGTCCAGGAAGACTCCACCCTTCCTCATGACGCCGTAAAGATCCCGGTACAGCCGCCGGACCCCGGTGGCTGTTAACCAGTGGAGTGCGGTGGTAGAGAGCACGGCATCGTACCGCCCCGACGGCAGGTGATCGGTCCAACTGGGTCGACCGAGATTGGCGTCGACCCAGGTCAGTCGACCTCCTACGGATCCGAGCGCGCCTTCGCCGACCCGGAGCGATACGGGGTCGTAGTCGACGGCCACGCAGCGCGCGCGCGGAAACCGGTGGAGGAGCCGGATGCTCAGCGATCCGGGGCCGGAACCGAGGTCGAGAGCCATGAATCGCCGCCCGACGGTGGCCTCCACGACGTCGAACATCGCGGAGAATCGACGCTCCCGGTCCGCGTTGAAGCTCTCCTGCTGCTCGTCCCAACGCCGGAGCCAACTCGCCCAGTCGGTACCGGTGTTCCTTCGTCCCATGGGTTCGTCCTACGTCGGGTGAACTGACTTTACGACGGCAAGCGAACGATGGCGAGCTCGCGACCTCTCCATCCCCGTTTCTCGAAGACCGACACGAAACCCAGCTCGGTGAGCGTCTTCCGCATGTCGGCCGTGCGGGAGAACTCCCAGTAGACCAAGACCCCTCCCGGTGACAGTACGCGGCGTATCTCGCGCAGCGCCGTGGGTCGTTCCTGATAATCGAAGTGATGCGCTTCCACGTGATGAAGCATCCCGATCGCGAACACGCAGTCGAACGAAGCGGGATCGTAGGGGATCTGCTTCGCGTCCACTCGGTAGACCTCGATAGCATTCGGGAGGGTTCCGAATCTTTGGGAAAGATACGCCCGGGCGGTCTCGAGTTGATCCGGATCGAAATCGGAAACCACCAGTCGACCGGGGTGATAGGTCCTGTAGAGGAGGGCCGACAGGGCCCCTCGGCCGGCCCCCAGTTCGAGGATCCGGGAAGAAGGAGGCAATTGGAGGTGGGGCCGTACCGTGTTGAGGGTCCGAACGGACCGGCGTGCGTTACTGGAGTTCACCAGCCATCGGCTGAACCAGTTCATCTCCGCCATGGATGATTCCCCGATCTCGTGCAGGGGTCCTCGGCGGACGTCCCCGAACAACGGACCCGGTACGACGGGGGATACGACGCTGGAATATCAGGACACGCGAACGGGGTGCCGCCTCATTTCAGCTTGTAGACGTACATCCGGTCACCACGAGTCTCGGTGACGGCACCGGTGGACCGGTAGAGGCGTTCCGCCGCTTCGTTGGCCGGGTCGTCCGTGAACACGAAGACCTCTTCAAAGCCCCCGGCCTTGCAATATCGGAGCAGTTCCCGGACCAGATTCGCGCCTACTCCTCGGCGTCGCTGCCCCTCGGCCACCCCTATTTCGTAGAGAAACATCTGGCGACGTGGGGACTTCAGTTGAAGAAGTTTGGTTCCCCGAAGGAACCCGACAGGCACGTCTCCCTCCCACGCGAGCAGGAACACATTACGTGCGTCGGCGAGGTAGGATCTCACCGCCTCGGGGTCCGGGCGATGGTCGAAGAGGGCGGCGGCCCGCAGCACCTCCTGCGCTTCTTCAGGATGGAGTCGTCGTACGTGCATCGTGTCCCGGACCGGGTAAGGGTACTTGGTCTCTCGGGAGAGGGAAGCTGCAAGATCAGTTGCACCTACCCGTACCGCACCGAGGACTCCTTCAATACCCGCTCATCCTCGGGGATGCGACCGTCCTCCCATGACGACAGCCAAGACCATCGCGGCCCACGAGATCGTCCGGACGGCGTACCCGCGACCGGTCACGGAGAAGGACGAGATCGGGATGGCCGTCGGCCGGGCGATCGACGAGACGCTATCCCGTTACAGCTACGAATTCGCCCAGAACCGTCGACCCACTCGCACCGCGATGAACCGGATGGCGACCGAGATCCTCGACCGCGAACTGGAGGATGCGGACGTCCAGCTGACCCCGGAGGACCGAACGAAGCAACTCGCGGCGATCTCGGCGGTCCTACAGGCGTTCCGTGCGAGCGAGGTGATGGGACTCTCGCGACCCCGCAGTCGCATGATCCTGATCAACGAACGAGTGGGGGTGTACGCCCAGCCGGACTTCTGGGACGGGCACGGACGCTTCTACGAGATGAAGAGTTACCACGCGACCCCGACCCCTCCCGACGTTTGCCTCCAGCTCCAGTTGTTCCAGTGCGCCTTCCCCACGTTCCGGGCCTTCCTCGCCTGCTTTGACCGACACGCGAACCCGGTGACGACAACGATCGAAGAGCTCCCGCCGATCGACCCGGCCGTGGCCGAGGAGGTCCTCAAGCTCGCCTACCGCACCGGTTTGGAGAAGGGCGTGGAAAAGGTCCTGGAGTACGTGGACAGCCCGACTGTGCGCTACGTGATACCGGAGTAGGTGCGACCCAACCCCCGTCGCAAGACGAGTACCGGGCTCGGGTCCGGCGAAGTCGGGGAGGAGAGGGGATGGTGGCCCCGACCCCAAGTATGTTTTCAATAGAGGTCCCTTCAGGATGGGGGGCGACTCATGGAGAAAGTGACGGGAATCGGGGGACTGTTCTTTCGGGCACATGACCCGGCCGCGCTGAGCCACTGGTACAACGACCACCTTGGAGTAGCGATGACCCCGGCGAACTACGACGAACCTCCATGGTACCAGGAGGCGGGCCCCACCGCCCTAGGCCCGTTCCCGGAGACGACGGAGTACTTCGGCCCGCTCACCCAGGTATGGATGGTCAACTTCCGGGTCCGTGATCTGGACGCGATGATCGCTCAGCTGCGCGCGGCCGGAATTCCGGTCAAACCGGATCCGGAAACCTACCCGAACGGCCGGTTTGCCCGCCTCCACGACCCGGAGGGGAACCCTATCGAGCTATGGCAGCCGGCCGGGCCAGACGCGCGGGTCGCCGCGGGGCAGCCGTAGTCGAGAACCGAGCCTTCATATCGGTCGAGTCTCCATTCCGGCCGAGAGGGATGAGCGTCCCCGCGACCGACGAGCTGCTTCCGGGAGGTCTGCGTCGCCCCACCTCCATATTCGTGACTGGGTCCAGCGACGTCCTGTTGAACTGGGTCACGCTCGCACTGCTGGAACCCTATCCGTCGCGCCTGTACTGGACCGTGGTCCAACTCCCCGGAGAACAGTTCGCGCCGCTCGACCCACTTGGCCGTGGGGTCATCCCGGCGGACCGGTTCGACGTCGTCCGCCCCAACGATCTGCGACGGGAGGAACAGGCCGGCCGACAGGCCGAAGTGGCCGCGGCGACGGTGCTTCGGTCGGACGAGGCTCCGGAGTACGTCCGTCGACTCACCGAGTTCCTGCGACTCCCGAGCCACAGCCAGAAGTTGATCGCGACTTCGACGGCGAGTTCCGCGGCCCCCATCCTGGTGCTGTCGAACGCCCATCGGCTCGCCACCCTGTTTCCGAACACGGCCATCTCCCCCACGGTCCAGTCCTTCCTCGAATCGGGGGCGTCCCTGGTGTTGGTGTGGGCCGGCCCGGCCCCGCCCCGACGCAAGGTGTTCGAGATCGTTCTCCACGTCGAGGGGTCGGACCCACACCGCTGGAAAGAGGCGACCCTTTGGTGCGAACAGGGCATCTCCACGGGTCCGTTGAGCGGCGGGAAGCGACCCCACTTGGCCGAGCTTCCCTCGGTGGCGAGCTTTCTCGAGAAGGGGATGCCACCGACCTAGGGCTCGGCGCTTCCCGAACGGAAGGTCTTGGTCGGACGGCAACTCGAGGTGGGTCGCTCGTTCCTCCCGAGCACGGGTTCCGACCGGGGTCGGTGAATCCGGACCCCGGCCGGAGGAAGGGGTTGCTCCGGACCGGTCGATCCCTCTGAGCTTCGGTGGGTCCTAGCGTCCCGTGGGGATGGGGACCTCTTTCCGGGGAGAGACCACCGGTCCCATGGCGATGCCCTCTAGGACGGGGCTGGGGCTCTCGAGAAGTTCCCGAAGGAACCACTCCATCTTTTCGTGGAGCTGCACCAACCGGGTGCACAGGTCGGCCGTTCCCAAGTCGCTTACCCGGTCGGCGAGTTCGAAGCCCTTCTTCAGTCCTCGAATCACCAGGCGGTGGGTGAGGACGAGGTGCTCGACCATCTCCTTCGGGTTGGTCGGGAGCTTCTCCTCCTCCATCACAGTCGAGGACTGTAGCAGTTGCTTCAAGGTGTACTCCGCGGGCATGCCCAGGATCCGCTGGCGCTCCGCGAGCTCGTCCACGGTGTCCAGCACGTGTTTGGCGTTCTCGTCGAACATGATGTGCAGGTCATGGAAGAACGGGCCGGCCACGTTCCAGTGGTATCCCTTGTACTGGAGGTACAGTTGTACTGCGTTCGCCTGCTCCTGCCGAAGGCACTCTACTACGGTCAGCTTCTCCTTGCGGTCCATGGACCACCTCGGGACGCCATCCCGTTCGTGTGGTATGCGGGTTTGGTCAACCCGATTTGACGAGTTCGACGGGGACGCCTCGAGCAAGATTCTTACGGAGAGATCCCCTAGGGCTTCGGTCCTCGCCCGGAGGGTGTTTCGCAACCCCCGGCCCGCGCCGTAATGCTCTCGGGCGTATCGAGGAGTTCCCTGAAGGCGACTGATGACGACCGCGATCGGCAGTTTTGAGGTCACGATGGTCCCCGAATCCGCCGACGATGTGGCCGACGGCACCACCCTCGGGGTCATGATGGTGGACAAGCGATTCCATGGCGACATGGACGGGTCGAGCCGGGGACGGATGCTGACCGGGATGACCGGGGTCGGCGGCTCGGCCGGCTACGTGCTGATCGAGCGCTTCCGGGGTCGGCTCCACCGTCGGGCCGGCTCCTTCCTGCTCCAGCACTCCGGGATCCTCGACCGGGGGACCCCCAAACAGTCGATCGAAGTCGTACCGGACTCGGGCACAGGTGAGCTCAAGGGCCTCACCGGGCGCTTGACGATCCAGATCTCGGAGGGGGCCCACTCCTACGAGTTCGAATACACACTCGATCGACACGGTTGAGAGGGGATCATCGGGCCCGGACGACCCCCGGTGGGCGCCATGACGATGGGACCGCCCTCATTCGGGGGAAACCCCCCCGGGGTGGACAAGGACTTTCCGGAGGGGCCTTATACCGCCCGAATCCGCCCACTTCGGTCCCGGACCACGCTGGAGGAGGCTTTTTGACCCATGCCGGGCACTACCTTGGCTACGGATGCCATGACGACCTCGTCGGTTCGCAAGCGGATGGTAATGGGAATGAGCCTAGTCCTAGTAGTGGGCATGCTCCTCGCGGTACTGCTCTCGGGTGCTTTCGCGGCCGCCCCGGCCGCCCATCCCGGGGCCCCCCTGGTCGTGGCGTCGGGCTCGACCCAGCAATGGGCCTTCGGCGGGAACGCCTCCGCCGCTTACAGCTGCTCCTCGACCGCGTGCGGGGATGGCACCAACATCACGAGCCTCAGTCTTCACTACTACATCGGCTGGGTCGTCATCTACACCGCCACCAACATCTCTTCGACCCAGACCGAGTTTGAGGCCCAAGCGGCCATCAATGCGTCCCTGAGCCTCTCGATCACGGGATCAGCGCTCAGTGCGACTGCCAACCTTGCGGGCCGGGAGACGGCCTCTGGGTTCACGAACGTCACGAACACCGGAACGGTCAACCTGACCGCCGGGCCGGGATCTCCGGGGAACGTGGCGGCCCTAGCCCTCATGAACGCCGAATCCAAGGCGGCGTTCAACTTCAGCCTGTCCTTCAGTGCAACTATCACCAACGCCACCGGCACGAACACAGAGAGCGAGAACTTCGACCTCGGCGGTAACGAGACGTCCACGGTCAACTTCCCGTCACCCCTCGGAGTCGTGCCCATCGACCCCCAGCAGGGCCAGTGGTGGAACGCGAGCGCCCCCTACAGTGCAACGGGGGCCTACACGAGCGGCTACTCCGTCTCCGCGAACATCAACGGACACTCCTACTCGGGAGGCGACTGGGCGTCCCTCAGCATCTCGCCGTCCGGAACGCTCACCGTCAACGGGACCGACCTAGGCCCCGCCACTCTGACCGACGGATACACCAACCCCCCGACCACGGTGACCGTCCAGGAGATTCTGCTCAGCTTCAGCAACGGAGAGTTCACCGGCAGCGACGGCTGGGTGATGCTCCCCAGCGGACTGTACGGCGGGGCCCTCGGGGGCCTCGGCGGCCTTACCCTGGTCGCAGGACAGCACCCGTCCGCGGTGAGCGTGCCGGGCGGAGAGGCGGCCTACTATCAGAAGGGCCCTGGGTTTGTCGGCGTGGACGAAGCGGCCAACTCCTCCTCCGTCGGATTGTCCACCGGCCCGCAGGTGAACCTCAAGGCTGGCCCTGAGCCCGTCACGGTCGCCCAGCAGCAGTACTCGGCGATCACCTCGCCCAGCGGCGGGGGCTCGAGCGCATTCCCGACGACCATCCTGATCCTCGCTGTCGTGGTCGTCGTTGTGGTGATCATCGGAGTCCTGGTCATGGTGAGACGGCCGGGCCGCCGACGCCCCAGCACAGACGCACCCCCGCCCATGCCCACGGGCTCCTACGCCGGTTGGGTCCCGCCCCCTGCCCCGCCCAGCCCGCCGGGGGGAGAGATGCCTCCGCCTCCCGCGCCCCCGGGCGCCTAAGCGGACACGCCTCAACGGCGCGACCAGGACCGACAACCCCTTCCCCCTCATCGGGGTGGCCCAAATAGATCGGATTCGTGCCCGGGAGAGTGAGCTCGATGGCTCACCTCCGTTTCCCGCCGGTTCCCTCTTGGCAGATGCTAACCTTAAGGCCCGTCGGGGCTGGGGCGCGGGGCTACGATGACCCCTCTCCCACCGTCCGAAAACGCTCCTCTCTCGCGGCGGGGCCTCTCGCCCCGGGGGGTCGCTCTCCCGATCCTCGCCCTGCTTGCCATCGAGCTGGTCCTCGGGGCCGTGCTCGATGCGCTCGTCAACCTGCCGATGGGAGCCAGCGTGACGGCGGTGCTTACTTCCCAGCCGGTGCTGGATCTCCATATCGTGGTCGCCGTCCTGCTCATCGGCCTCTCGGGCCACGCCATGGCCACGTCCCGTCGGGAGCCGACCCGACGCCCTCTGCTCGCTGCGCTCCTGACCCTGCTGTCCGCACTCGTGGCTTCGGCCGGCGGGTGGGAGTTCGTCTTCAACGGCCAGAATCCGGCCTCCGCGGACGTGATGACGATCGGGTTCGTGGGGGTCCTCGTCGGCGCCATCCTGTTGAGAATTTGGGGATCCCGGGACCGGGCCCGAGTCGTCGCGCCCACCGCGTCGTCGATGTAACCCGACGTGCGGGCCCATGTTGGCCCGACCTCCATAACCCCCGGCCGGAATTGCGAAGGAGCGAACTACGCCCCGCCGACGGGTGCGTCGGGGCGCGGTAGACTTATCGCAGAACCAGTCGGGCGGAGAGCGCCTTCGGTGATCGGGGCGTCGGATCCGACCCTCTCACGAGGGGGACGTTCCGGAAGGGCTACGGGGCCGGGACGCGGGATGTCTCCGCCAATCGGCGGGCCATCTCTTGCAGAATGATCCGGAGGACCTCGGGCTTTTCCGACGCAAACCCCCAGAACTCCCAGCGGGAGAGGACGACCACCGAGGTGGGTTCCGTCGCGATCACGTCGGCCGAACGGGCGCGGTTGTCGAACAACGCCAGCTCCCCGAAGAAGTCGCCGGGGCCGAGGCGAGCGAGGGTGGTCGTTCCTTTTCGAACCAGGACCCGACCCTCCAGGATGACGTAGAACCCGATGCCCTTCTCCCCCCGCTTGACCACGACGGTGTCCTTCGCGATCTCCCGTACCTGGGCGTGGCGGGCGAGGAGTTTCAACTGGCGGTCCTTCAAGCCCGCCAAGAGCGCAGATTTCCGGAGCCCGGCCGCGATCGCCTTCTGGTCGTACCCCGCCATCTGGGTCACCGACCGCGGGAACGTCCGTCGAGATAAAGACCTGTGGGGAGGGCATTTTTCCCGTTCCTTGGCTCGTCGGCAGAACCGGGGGCGCAGCGGGCATCCTCCTCCGGGGGGGCTACTGGCCGTACTCGAACTGCGGCTCGGGAGCCACTGCGCTGGGGGGATTCTCCGCCGGGGACGGCGACGACCCGCCGGTCGGCTCAGTGGGGGGCCGGCGTATCTCCACGACACCCCAAGCTCTCGGGGGCTTCCCTTCCTCCCGCGACTCCACGTGCAACCCCTGTCGAACGGCCTCGGCCCGGAACGCGGCCGCGCCGTCGATCGTGATCGCCGCGTCCAGACGGCTATTCCTCATCCGGGAGGTCAAGAGGATCGTCCCTCGGGTGAAGTCGCTCGCCCCCAGATTGAGGATATCGACGGCCAGGTTCGGGTCCGCCCACGCCACCTCGCGCACGGCTCCGTCCAACTGGTGAACGATCACGCGCTGGTCATCGAAGGCGATACGGTCGGGAACCCGGCGGAGGGTGAGGGTAAGGGCGAGCCAGCAACCGGGGGAGAGGGCGAGCAGGGCGCCCACGGCACCGAAGTAGAGGAGGGAGGGAAGGGATCCGGATCCCCGTAGGACCAAGAGGGAGACGCCGAGGAGTGCGAGGCCCACCACGGCGGTTCCGAGGGTTCCGATGGTCCGCATGAAGCGGAGGCCCCGGATCCGTTCGGTCGGGTCCTCCTCGACACGGGTCGCCTCCCCCCAAGGGGCATCCCCAGGATGGGGGTCCAGGGAGAGCATCGCCTCAGTTACGCGGGCGGCCGCATATGAAGGTCCTGAACGGTGTCTCCGTCGGGCTCAGGACTTTCTCGCCGGCGGTATGATAGCTATACAGTTGGGGTCGGAAGAGAATCTTACCTTCCCCTCGAGAGGCCCCCGCGGGCGAGGGCCTGAACCCGACCGGGGCCGCCGAACCGCTAGCCGGACTTGATTCGCTGGACCTCTTCGGCACTGAAGGCCCGAAGGGTGGTGGTCTCGATGTTGCCGCTCTCCCCCGCCGCCCCGAGGTACTTGAACGCGAGCTCTTCGGAAGGCGACTCCACGATCGTCACGACATCGTAGGGCCCCAGAGTGTCGTACGCCGTGAACTTCAGACCCTTCTTCCGGTACTCGTCCCAGAGTTTGTCCCGCATCTTCAGGGACTCGGGTCGGTTCCGCTTGGCCTGGTGGGTGAGGTGACCGAGGACGATGTACGTCGGCATGCTCCGTGCAGCGGTTCCGGCCATATAGACATGGCTGCCGCGGGTCCCGGTTCGGAACGCGCTGACGAGGACCCCGTTGTTGAGGTCGATCTCCGGGGGGCGAGACGCGATCCGCGGAGCCCCGGTCGCCGAGCCAGCCCACGGCGGGGCGGGGATGCCGGGTAGCCCTACTTCCCTTCCTTCTCGCGGTCGATCAGGATGGCGAAGATCAGGGGGGCTAGCGGCTCGACCGGGGCCACCAGGTCGAGACTGTAGGTGTCCCGGACCGAGGCCCACGCCTCGTGGATCTTGGCGACCTCCCTCCCCGCCGGGTCCAGGATCGAGAAGTTGTGGTGGATGAGGTTCCCCTTGGTCTGGAACATCGGGCGTCCGTCGGGAAGGGCCGCGGTGGCCGTCATCCCACCCACCAACCCCCGTTCGACGTTAACGACCAACAGGGGTGTGCCGGCCGCGTCCGTCAGGGTCGAGGTGGCGTGGTACCCGGAAATCTGGAAGGCGATGTTGCCGCGGAGGTTCCCCGCCCCGTCGTGGACGGTCCACGCCAAGGTTCGCTGGACGAACGCCGTGGAACCCAGACCCGACCCCTGGTTTCCGAGCATCCCGCCCATGAAGTTGGAACTTATTTCCTGACCCAGATTCTCCTTCACCGTGAAGAGGTGCCGCTTCTCGGCGTTCAACACCCGATAGTTGCGGCCGAAGCCGGTCAGTTGATGCTGCAAGAGGAAGCTCCGGCCCCCCTGAAGCCCCAGAACCTCGGCGAGAGGGGGCCCCGGCGGGGGAGGAGGGGGTGGGAACGGAGTTTCTTGGCTTGGTGCGGCACTCGGCGCAGCGCCCACGACGGGGGTCCCGCAACCCAGGCAGAACTGGGCACCGTCGGGGAGGGGCTTTCCGCATTTCATGCAGAACGTGGCGGACATCGACCAGCGACCGGTGATTCGGGGTAATGGAGTTGTCGACCTGGTCAGGGGCGAATCGAGGATACGTCACTGCACCAGCGGGGAGAGGCCGGTGGGAGGAGCCCTGCCACCCGCGGACCCCTACGTGCCAATCACCCCGTTCGCGGGCTTGCCAAGACGGGGGCGGAGAAGCTCAACCAGATCGTCGAGGCGAACGCGGTCATCGTCTCCGAAGACACGGCCCGAAAGGGGGGCTTCTCCCAGGGCGCACCAGCCCGCGTAGGGACACCCGGGTCCCGCCCCCGGTGGCGTCCTCGGATGGGTTCCTCGCTGAATCCTTAAGGAGGACTTGGGGATTCGGGAGTCGTGGACGCCCGGGAGCGGGAGTTGCTCACCGGAATGGGCAACTGCTACGAGGCGTGCCGCGCCGATTTTGAGGGGACTATAGGGATGGTGGCCGACTCACGATCTCGGACGGTCGAGGACGTCAAGATGACACTCGTCCGAATGCGAGAGCAATTCCACGCGGACCCCGACTACCAGGCGCTGCGGCGGCGGCTGCCCGCGTCGTTCCCGTTCTGACGGGGGGAGGCCGATGACCAAGTGTCCGGCGTGCCTTCTCCCGCTGGGGGAAGACGACCTCCCCGCCCTCGCGAGCCACCTCGTCGATCGGGCCAGCGAGAGCGACCCCGACCATGTCCGCTGGCTGAACCAGAATCTCTCGCGAAGGAAGACCGAGCCTGCCGACCTGGTCCCCGGTCTCGAGCGGATGTATGCGTTAGGCCCGGGAGGGATCAAGGGATGGATCAAGGCGAGATTCATTGCCAAGTTCTACGGGAAGAGTCCCCACCCGTTCGTGGAAGCGCTCCAGCACCCGTCCCGGGCGACGTTGCTCGGCTACGTAGTGGAGCACCAGCACTTCCTTCGGCAGTGGGTCCGCTCCTGCTCCTACATCATGGCGCGGACCGACCAACCGAAGGTGGTGCTCTACGAGCTGGACAACCTCAACACGGAGTTCGGCGGCTTCGGGCCCCAGCGCGTCGCCCACTACGAATTGCTCCTCCGGATGGGGGAGAGCCTCGGCGTGGACCGGGCCCAGGTCCTCGCGACCGACCCGCTGCCCGCCACGCAGCGGGGAATCGAAGGTTGGAACGAGATCGCGGCCCACGAGCACTGGGTGTCGGCGATCGCCGCGATGCACGGGCTCGAACTGATCGCCAACCGCAACCTCGTCAACGAGGGGGCCTCGGTCCGCTACTTCGATCCCGCGATCCTGAAAGGGTCCGAGATCAGCGACGCCGCGAAGAACTTCCTGCGCGAGGGATACGAGGCGGATGTCACGCATTCCGACGAGGCCCTGGACCTCGTGGCTGAGTTCGCGACCGGCGCGGGACTCGTCGCAGCGACCCAGTCGACGTTCCTGCGGTCGATCGACCTGTTCGACGACTACCTTCTCGCACGTCTCGAAAGGGCGGGTCAGTTTGAAGCGTAACTACACGGGCTGCGCGATCTGCGGCTCGACGTGGGGGAACGTCTGGGCCGAGGTCGAGGGAGAGCGGCTGTTCTTCTGCTGTGAGCTGTGCGCCGTGCAATACCGGGGACTGATCGATCGCATCAAGCAGGAGACCGGCTGGGAGACGATCGATTCGATCGACATCGCCGGGGATCGGCGCGGACGGACCTGTTCGGTGCGCGGCGGAGACCGCGAGGCACGGTTCCTCTTCACGTTCAACTCCGAAGGACACCTCCTCCGCTTTCAGCGGTCGGAACCTCCCCCGGCCTGACGCCGTTCGGCCCTACCGGCGGGTCGACCAGCCCGGGAGGAAGCGGCCGGTTCGAGCCATGTAGGCGTCATAGGTCGCCCCGAACGCCTCCGGCGACCTCAGCAGGGCCTCTTCCAATCGGGCCCGGTGGAACGCCAACCCCGCCAGCATCAACGTGAGCAGAGCGAGAGGGAGACTGAGGAAGAAGAACGTCTGGCCGAGCGCAACGGCGACGATCGCGGTGTATACCGGATGACGGATGTAGCGGAACGGACCGGTCTGAATGAGCTGGTGGCCTTGCTGCACCCGGATGACAGGCGTCATCTGGCGTCCCAGGAGCCGCGCCGACCGGGAATACAAGATCCCGCCCGTGAGTCCGAGAACGATGCCGAGGATCTGGACGACCCAGGAGGCTACGAAGTCGGGAAAGGCGGGCCAGTGGTAGGCGTACGTCGGGGCCAGAAATGCCCCGATGGGCCATAGAATGGCGACGAGCACGCCGAGGATCCAAGCGGCTTGGGTTCCGACCGCCGACTTTCGGATCACGATCACCCGGACGGGTTCTCTCAGGGACGGGAGCCGAAGGGGCCCGACCAAGACGCCGAGGACCACGCCGGCGAGGCTCGCACCGGCACCGATCTGAACGAAGAGGAGGGACAACACGTTCGGCGCCACTCGCCTTTCGTCACTACCGCCGTCCCTTAATTCCGCTTAAGGGGCGGGTTATCTGGCCACTTCGACCCTGCATCGATGATCGGGAAGTGGACGGAATGTCGATCAAAGAGCACGGGAAGAGCCTGGAGCGAAAGGTCAAGAGCGGGTCGGAGACAGTCGGCCGCGACGTCAAGAAGGCGGGTCGCAAGGTCGAGAGGAGCGCCCGAATCGTGGGCCGCGATATCGAGAAGGCGGGGAAGCGGGTCAGTGCCGCCACCCGTCACGGCGTGACCCGGGTCCGCAACTGCGTGACCCGTGGCCGCCACGCGTAGAGCACCGAGAGCTTCAGGACCTCCAGTCCTGAGCGAAGGGAGAGGTACCCTTCATGCTGGCGAACCCTCTCCTACCCTCGTGATCGATCGGCGGGGGCGCCTCGCGCTCGTCCGGGTGGCCCGGGAGCTCCGCCGGTGCGGCCTGTTGCCGTTCACCGACCCTGCCGCACCTTCGCTCGTGTCGATCGTGGTCGGGCGTCCGGTCGCTGGATCCTGGTGGGGACACCCGGCGGGGATGTTGATCTACCAGGTTGGCGAGGCCCTCGAATCCGACCCCGACGTGCTCCTGCTCAAGCTCTGGTGTGGCAAGCTGACCCTGGTCCATCGTCGTCTATGGTCGGCGCTCGTCAAGGTCGGAACGTCGCGGGCTCCCTGGCAGACCGTCGGCTTGAACCGAGCGGGTCTCGCCCTCCTCGGGAAGATTGAGCTCGAGAAGACGCTCCGCAGCGACCGGTTACCTCCCGGCTTTCAGCTGGGGTCCCCAGCGTTCCGGCCGGCGCTGCGAGATCTCGAACGAAGGTTGCTCGTCCTCACTCGTTCCGTGCACACGAGCACGGGTGCGCATGCCCTGGAGGCCGAGAGTTGGGAATCCTGGAAAGCGCGCGTGCGGGCGGGCCGATTCGGCGGATCGGTCGACGCGGCGCAGCTGGCCTTCGAATCGGCCGCCCGCGGTCTGACGCCGGAGCGGGTTCCCCGACGGGCGTTTCCCTGGAGTTGATTTCGTCGCGCCCCCTCCCCAGGCCGCGCTCAGCGGGAGGTAACTCGGAGGACAAGGCCCCGCAACGCACGCGAGAACAGCTCGGGCGCCTCCAAGGAGGGCAGATGTCCGGCACCCGGAATCCCTTGACCGGTCGCGCCCGGGATCTGGGCGGTCATGGCCTGGGTCTCGGCGGGGGCGATCAGTTGATCCTCCTCTCCCCAGATCACCAGGGACGGCACGTGGATAGTGGCCAGGACGGGCGTGAGGTCTGGGCGCCCGGCCATCGCCCTCAGCGTGCCGCGGATCGCCGGGGATCGGGCACTCCGGACCATCGAGCGCGAGGCCTCGACGACCGGCCCTCCCCCCTCCCAGGTGCGTGGGGCGACCAAGCCCCGCGCCGTCGCCTCGATGTCGAGTGTCTGGCTGGGATCCTCGAGGCGTCGCACGGTCGCGAGGCGTTTCTCCCGGGCCTCCGGGCTGTCGGATCCGGAACGCGTATTGGTCAAGACCAGGCCTCGGAACTGGTCCGGATGGTCGTGGTACAGCTGGAGGGCCAGGTAGCCCCCGAAAGAGTGTCCCACCAGTACGGCAGGTCCCCGAAACCGGCCGGCGAGGGCCCGGTGGACGCTCTCAGAAAACCCCGAAAGGGTATCCGGTACCGGCCACTCTTCCGCGAGACCGTACCCCGGAAGGTCGAGCAACACTGACTGGATGCCATCCGGTAGAGCCTCGAGCAGGGGCAACCACATGGTGTGATTCAGGGGGTATCCATGGAGGAATAGGAGAGGAAGTCCACCCCCGCGCTCCACGGCGGGCCAGGTAACGCGGGGAGTCGCGGCCATGGAGGTTCCGGGGACGGCGACGGTCGTCATCTGGCTATCGGTCGGTCCTGTACGTCGGGAGAGTGAGACGATGTTCCGATACGTCGCCGGCCACGGGGATGCGGAAGTCAACCCGCCGGGCGATGGAGGTAGTCGCGCGGGGCGCGCTCGATCAGGTCGTCGAGCAGGGAAGTGACGTTCTTCCCAACGGGGACGCCATGGCCGGGAAGTAGGAGCTCCACATCGAGCCGGTGCAGTCGATCGAGCGACCCGACGGCCAGCTCGAGGCTGCTCGCATATTTTGGAGCCGGCAGCACCAGTCGCCCCTTCCTCTCGACCACGGAGTCCCCCGCGAAGAGGATCTTCCGGGTCGGTTCGTAGAATGCGACCTCGCCGGGGGTATGACCCGGAAGATGGACCACGACCAGCGGTCCGACCCGGTCTCCGTCCTTCAGGAGGACGGCGACCGGCGCCGGGTGAACCCTCATGAAGAGGCGCATCAACAGGGGCATCGGAGCCTCTTCACGACCGTCGACGAAGGCGGCGTCATCGCCGTGGCACGAGAGCGGCGCGTGCGTGTTCTGAAGGAGGAAGGACGCCCCTCCCATGTGATCGATATGATGGTGGGTGAGGAGAACCTTCCCGACTCGATCCAAGGGCACGCCCGCGGTCTGGAAGGCTTGAACGATCTTCTTGGCCTTTCGGGCAACACCCGTGTCGATGAGGTAGGTCTCTTCCCCCACCCGGAAGGTGTAACTGTTCACAAAACCGGGAATCCGGCCCACGCCGTCGACGATGGGCACCCCGGGCGTCGTCCCGGCGTCGGTCACCACCCTGGCTCCGGAAAGAGGGCCCGTCCGTCCCCTAGGGGTTCGTTAACCCGAGGCGGGGGGGACCGTCTTCCCCTCGATAGTGCGGTCTACCGGAGCCTTCCACACCGCGGCCAGAATACCACCGACCAGGGTGAGAATGAACCCGAGGATGAGCCCGGCGAGTGCGAAGGGGATGCTCGCGACCGAAAGCACGATCGCCAGGATACCCCATATCAGGTGCATCGAGGGAAGCGCCAGCATCAGAACGCCCACGATGATCGTCAGCAGCCCCAAGCCGAGTCCGATGAAGAAGAACCCACTAAAGTATCCAAAGGCGGCGAAGATGGCTCCGAGCAACGCGAAAATGATCCCGCCCAAGAGGATGAAGAAGCCGCCGATGATCGTGACTACTCCGGCACCCACAGGTCGCGCCATGGGTCGGCGATAGGCTCCCGTAGAGAAAAAGGCACCTGAGAGGGGCCAGGTGCATGGCCCTGAGTCGGCGAACCCACTTCCCGTGACCGGAGGTATTAACAACGCATTCGAGAGTGTCGGGATATGGCCGAAGTGATCACCGGGCTCCATGCCGTGTCTGTGCACATTCGAGACATCCAGAAGGCGAGAACCTTCTACCGGGACGTTCTCGGTCTCAAGGAAATCAGCTTCGACGAAAAGGGAAGCAGGGTCGTGTTCGCCCTCCCGGGAACTTCCACCCTGCTGACCATGCATATCCAAGCACCGGGCGAGGAAGGGCGCGACGCCGGGACGGTCTCGGGCGTCATCTTTCGGCACCCTGACCCGGCGGCTGCGTGCGAGAAGATCAAGCAACGCGGAGGGACCGTGACCGTGGAACCCAAGGTCATTGAGTTCCCGGGTGTGAAATTTGTTCGGGCCGCCATCGCCGACCCCGACGGAAATGAGTTCGTAATCACCAACCGGGCGGACTAGCCGAGGCCCTCGCCTTCGCCGGGGGTGCAACTTGCGTTGCACCCACTACGGGGGTGCGGCTCATGCCCTCTCGAATCGGGCGTAGATACCCACCGCCCGAACGAGAATGGTTCAAATCCCGGGTGTCCTCATCCGGACTGTGTTACCGGACTCCCAGTTGGCCTCGGGCTCCCCGCAGGCCTTTCCCCTCTCCGACGTAACTCGGCCCGAGTTTCAACGCCGGCGGCGGAACCGACGCGTCTTTACCGTCGCCCTCATGTTCGTCATCCTTGCGGCGGTGGTCTTCAACCTCGCGGCCAGCGGCCTTCTCGTCCCCTCTCAGTGGATGGGCCTCGCCATCGTCTTCGCGGTGTGGGCCGGCGCTACGGTGGTCATTTGCTTGGTCCCGGAACGCGGCGGACCCGCGGCCTCTTCCCTCACGATCACACCGGATCGAATTTGGTTCAGCGCCCCGAAGGCCGCGGACCGGCCTCTGCCCATCGACCGACCGCGCCACATCATCATCCTCCAGGATCGGGACCCTTCGCAAGCGAGCGGCGTGGGCGGTGATCGACTGCCCTCGGGGCGGGTGCGATTCTTTGTCTCGATCGGCTACGGGTGGCGAACGCCGGTGACCGAGACGGCCTTTCGGGCCCTCCAACGGGAGCTCGAACGGCGCGGGATCCCGGCGCTCCAACCGAACCGACCGCCGAAAGCCGGTGCGGCGGGTCGGTTCGTCGTCTACCGGGTGCCCGAGAGTCCCGGGGCCAAGGTCTGATTCGTCGCGATGGATCTCGTCGATGGGATGTCCGGCGGGGCGCAACCTTCGCTCCACCTACCTATCCTCTCGGGACGGGAGATGACTCGGAAATCTGTCACCGATTTGTTCCCACCCCCTTTTCGAACGTTAGCCCATTCCGCACAGCCCACCACGCGCTCCGTGTAGTGATTAGGAAGTGTGCGCGAGCGGCATCAATTGGATGAGGTTCGCGTCACGGGACGTTCCGTCGCCCCTACACTGGGGCGCCGTCGAGGGATGGCAGCTGGTCGTCGTATTCGTGGTGGTCGTCCCGGCGGTGTGGCTAACACCAATTGCGTTCAGCACGACATAGTTCACGGCGCCCACGATCCCGACTACCGCGATCAGGGCCACCGCAATCGTGGCGTACGACTTTCCCACACGACCGGAGACCCGGCGAATCGGCGTCGGGTGCACTTCCTTGCTCTCTCTCATCGCTTTCGGACCTTCCTTTGAGGACATGCCCTACCAGACCCGGAAGTGTTGAAATACCGAAGGAAATCTCGACCCCGAAGGGTGTATACCCCTTAGCGAAACGTGACGGCCGACGCGGCGCGCCCTCGCTGGTGATTGACCAGTTTCCGTACGGACTAGGCCCGCCCTCCACCGCCCCGGGGAGAAGGCTTACCCGATGGGCGGGTTTACCGAACCCAGCAGCCATGACTGCGTATCTGCTGGCGGAAATCAAGTGGCACGACCTCGCGATGCGGGACGATTACGTCGCAAAGATCGGGTCGACCCTGGAATTGCACGGGGGTCGAATCATCAACCTCCCCAGCGTCGAGCCGTTGGCTCTCGAAGGCGAATGGAATCCCTTGCGGTTGGTGATCATCGAATTCGCCACGATGGACGCGCTGAAAGGCTGGTACGACTCGCAGGAGTACGCCCCGTTGAAGCGCCTTCGGGAGCACGGGGCCAGATCGAACCTGGTCGCGGTAGAGGGTAGGCCCGTCGATCCAGTGACCGAAGCCGCCCCCAAGGCCCCGCCCGAACCACCGGAGGCTTCGGCAGCAAAGCCGAATCCGTAGACCGTAGGCTACCGTCTCCGATCGGAGGACCGCTTCGGCCCCCTTGCCGGAAGTTTAAGGCTAGTGCGGATCGTTGGTCCCAGCGAACCCAGAGGACGCTATGCCGGTCGAGGGGAAAGGTTCGGGAACCGAGAGAGAGATTTGGGTCGGCTCCATCGTCATCAACTGCACCCAGCTGGACCAGATGATCCAGTTCTGGAGCGAGGCCCTTCACTACGTTCCCCGAGGCCCGATCCGCCCCGATGGAGTCATGCTCCAGGATCCGAAGGGAGTCGGCCCGAACCTGAACATGAGCCTATCCAACGAAGGTCCCCTCGAAGAGTATCGCCTCCACTTGGATCTCTACGTCCAGGATCCCCTGGCCGAGGCAGCGCGGCTCATTCGCCTGGGAGCCACGATGAACCGACCGGCCGAGAAGGGCACGGATTTCATCACTCTCGCGGATCCGGACGGGAACCTGTTCTGCCTGATCGATATTGATTGGCCAAAGGAGCGGGATTACTGGGGGAAAGACTGGGAGTACGGGCGGCGAGGTTGAACACGAGGGGCCCCCGGAAGGGTGGGTGCAATCCCCATTGCACCGTTCAGGCCATTGGAGAAAGAAAGGGAGGAAAGGGTTGGTCCGGGAGTCCACTGAGAGCCTTACGCGACCCAGTTCAGGGAGTTCCCCCAGTTGGCATACGGCGCTCGGGTGCCACCGCACGACGGGTCCACCAGGAAGTGCGACGGGCTGCAGTTGGGGTTCGCGATGAACTCGTCGGCAAAGTAGAACCTCCCTCCCTTTCCGGGAACGAAGATCGCCGCCGAGTAGTCGCCCCACCGTGGCCGGGTTCCGCCAGGTTGTCCCTGGTACTCAGTAAACCCATCCTGCGCCCCCTTGCCGAGGTCGGTGACGTAGAGCACCATTCCGGTCAGCCCGTGCGAGCCGACGGTCAAGTAACCGAAGGCCGTGCTGGGGAAGAACCCGCCATGGTCCGCGTGTCGGGGTCCACCATTCCCCGATAGGGTGAACGTCATGATGGCGCCCTGAGCAGCCGTGTCGCCCGCGGCGATCGAGGGGAACTCGATGTCCTCGTGGGCTGCGGTCACGTACCCCTGGTCGGAAAGCGAAAGCCTCCCGCCCGAGTTGAACCCGCTCGTTCCGATGACGTAGTACGCTGCCCCGATGTGGATCTGGCACGACGCGGCGGTCTTGCACTTCGCCGACCCGAACTCCTGGTTCACGAGGGTGCTGACGGCACCCCAAACCTGGCCCTGGGCGTAGGACGCTTGCGTGAAGCCGTCGCCGTTGGACGCGATCCCGTTCTCGATGCACGTGGTGCCCACCGCGGCGAGACCAAACGCCACACAGTTGGCTCCGAGCGGGATGGGCCCCGCCTTCTGGGCTCCCAGGCCGCAGAATCCTCCCAGGGAGGCAAGGCACGCCGCGCCCTCATCCCGGTAGGTCAACACGTCCTTGAAGAGCTGGCCGCCAAAGTGGACGCCCTTCGCCCCGGAGCAGCTGCCGCAGTTGTAGCTGTTCAGCGAGGAGAGTCCGGTCCAGTAGAACACGGAGATGCGGTTGTCCCCGGCCCCGAAGAAGTCGAGGGACCCGAGCATGAATCCGGTTCCGCCGTGGGCGTTGTCGAACTGGGTAGGGTCGGGAGACTGAGCGGGGATGACCTGGTACCAGCACGTCTGGCCCGCGGTCGATCCGCTGGAGCAGCTCCCGTCGGGGGGCTGCAACTTCGCATCGGTGCCCATGTTCTCGTAGGCGTAGGTGAAGTAGGGGTCCGACCCGCCGTTGGCGTAGACCACGGGGTATCCCAACTCGAGCGCCTTCTTGTTGAGGGCAAGCTCCTGCGCCCCGTTGAAGCCGAAGCAGCCGTAAGCGGGGCACGTCGGGATGGTGCTGCCGTTCAGGAGGAACTCGTCGTAGAACATCAGGAACGCGTCCGAGGTGGTACCGTCCTTGGCGAAGTCGTTGAGGAGGTAGCCACTGCCGGGGTCGTTGTTGACCCGGTTGGGGTCGACGAAGTAGATGTTCCAGGCCCCGTTCGGGTTGTTGGTTTGGCTCACGGCGAGTCCCTCGAGGCAGCCGTCCAGGATTGCCGCGAAGCAGCCAGCAAACGTACCTCCGGCAGACTCAGGGCTCCGGGAGACGATCTCGGTGATGAACCAGTGCCCACCGTTGTCGTAGTCGTACAGGCACTGGATGTCGCCGCCGCTGCTCCAGCCGAGTTGGGTGAGACCCATCAGGCTGTCCAGCGGGAGGATCGCCGATCCGTGGTGGAAGTTCGCCGAGAGGATCTGCACCTCGCCGAGGTTCTCGATCTCCATCGCATATCCGTTCCCTGCGCACATCCCCTGGTCGGGAGGCTCGATCGTCTGGCCATTCACAGCATCGTTGTTGTTGGCGTTGATCCCGTTGGGGTCGGAGACGGCGCCGCCGCTGCTGACACTGATCGTGTCACATCCCGGTCCCACGGGTTGGCACATCACGTTCGGGGGGATCGTGAGGGCGTTTCCCGCCATGAGGGCCCGATCCAGACCCGGCCGTGCATTGGGCGAGGGAGGTTGAGCCAGTAACGATGCCACGGAGGGGCCGGCGGTCTGGCCGGGGGCCAAGGGGCTTGCGACGATTCCCTTCGCGCCGTCGATGAGGAACTGGCTCGCGAGGCCCACTGTCGTGGGGGCGTGCCCGACCGTCGCCGAGCTCAACCCCAGCAGAGGCTGAACGACGGGTGCGGCGCTCTGGACCGATCCCGTTTCCAGGACCGGGGCGCCGAGACTATTTCCGCTAAAGACTAGTATCGCCAAAATCGCAATCGCAAACACCGCGTTACCGGCGATAAATCTCTTCCTTGATAGCCGCATTCTTCTCCCGCGGGCAGGCTCCCCCACCCGTAGCCCCGGAACGGTTTCCGGTACAAAAAGCATGATTATACGACACTAGCGAAGCGACTCGTCGGCACCTCGAAGCGGACGGTTTGTAACGGAATTACCTCGAGATTTGTGCGAGTACAAAATCGGTGGGAGACTCAGCGGAAGCCGGTCGACGAACGGCTCCCTCTTCCTGCCCGGATCCAAACGCTCCTGGCGTTACCAAGGGACCAACCCTGAATCGCAATAGCTGGCGAAGCACGGCCTCGGCTCCTCCCATGCGGGGTGCACCCCACGCCGCATCCATCGGCCGGAGCATCCCCGGGGTGATCGTTGCCAGGGTGGACGCTCGACGATCTGCGGATTGACGCAAGTCTTTTCGCCCACCCTCCGTTCCCCTCATCGGACTCAGAGGAGAATCTTCGATGACGAGGCGTTGGCCGGCCCCTAGTTACGAGGTGAGGATGACCTTCCGGGCTCCCTTGGACTTCGTCTATCGATGGTGCACGGATTATACACCCAAGGATGCGCGATACGAACAGGACGAGTACGAGCGCAGGATCTTTCGTCGATCATCTCGAGAAGTGGTCTACGAAGACCTCTCGGAGACCAAGCAGGGCTGGTTCTGGTCTCGTCACGTGGTTCGCCTTCTCCCGCCCAACCGGTGGCATTCCGACACGGTGGGAAGTCACCGTGAGTACTCCCTGGACTATCGCCTCCAGAAACTCCCGGGAGACCGCACCCAACTGACCCTCAGAGCCCGTCGCCGACCGTACGGCATCGGCGCGAAGAACCGCCCGAAATCGCAGTGGGAGTCCTCGGTCGCGAAGAGCTGGCGGAACTTTGGCCGGGCCCTCGAACGAGACTACCGAAGGGCGAGCGCCCCGCACACGCAGAGATAGCGCGAGGTCCGACGGATGGGGCGACCCGGAAAGCGGTTCGCCCGCTACCGCCCGACGGAGCGGACGATCCAGGGAAGGCGCTTCTGGAGCGTTCCTGAAGGGGGCGTCTGCCTCTCGGCCTTCCTCGTGGTCCAACCTGTGGGAATCCCGACCAGGGTACTGCTCGGCCGGCCGGACCCACAGGCTCCGTGGGAGGAGATGGCGACTCTGGAGGACGGCCATCTAGGGTCGATCGGGAACCGGTGGATCCTGCCGGCCTCCCACCTTCTGGAGTTCGAGTCCCCCTCCGATTCCGCCGAGCGGATCCTACGGGAACAACTGGGAACGCCGGACCTTACGCTTCGGGGTCCCGAAGTGTTCTCCGAAACGTATCCGTCCGCCATCGACCCCGAATCCGGGTCGCACTGGGACCTTCACTTCGTCTTCCGGGGCGATTGGTCCGCGAATGGGACGCCGCGGTCCTCTGCGTGGCGAGAACTCGCCTTCCTCGAGCTGAGCTCCCTGACGGGAGCCGACATCGCACGGGGCCACGCCGATATTCTGGCCCTAGCGGGGCTTCCGCTCGGTCAGCCCGCGCGCTGAAGGCCGCCGATCCCCCCGCCTCGATCGAGGGGACAACACCGGCGTGCGCGATCTGGGATCGAGATTGGGATGGCGCTACCCCCGGGCCCAGTTGGCCTCGATCCAGACCCTCCACAGGTTCCCTGTGTGAAACCCACGGTAAGGATCGCCTAGGGCGCGAACTCGGGAGGGGGGGAGGAACTCCTCCATCGGAGCCGCGACGAATTTCCGTCGGGCCACGCCGCCGTCGCGAGCCTCCCGGGCGGCCCTCCGGATCTTCTCTAAATAGCGGATGTCCGCCTCCACCCGTTCGTAGGAGCTCGGTGGGCCATGTCCCTGCAAGATCATACGGGGGCGCAGTCGTTGGATCTGTCGAAGCGATCGGATCGCGTCCCGACTATCTCCGAACCAGACGAACGGAAGGTCCATGACCGCGTCTCCGGCGACCAGGATCCGACGATCGGGTAGGTACACACCGATGGAGTCCGGAGTGTGCCCCGGAAGGCGGAGCAGCTGAACTTCCCTACCGTCAAAGTCGATCGAGGCGCGCCAATCGAATCTTCGATCGGGAGACTTGAGACGAAGGCCCTCAGCCCTCTTGTCGCGGGGCCCACCCACCCACTTGGGCCAGTAGTGCTTCAGGTATCTCGTGCCGAGTTTCTGACCCCAGATCGGGCAATCGTAGAGGGAGTTCCCGACGGTGTGATCGGTGTGCCAGTGGGTGTTGACGAGGGCGATCGGTTCGGCGCCCCAACTGCGCACCCTCTTCGCCAACCTTCGCGCTTCCCGCGGTCGCATGAGCGTGTCGACGACGACCGCGTGGTGGCCCGAGGTTAGGACGGCCGCATTCACGCCCATCCCGCCTCCGTGATACCCGCCGACCAGCCAGACCCCGGGGGCCACCTCCCGCTCGGAGTACGTCTCTTGGCCCATGGTGGTCCCCGTATCTTTTCACGGAGGAGGCGGGGGAGGGGGCCAACCTCCTTGCGGAGGTGGCGGGGGTGGGGGAGGCGGGGTCCGTGCCCCTGGGGGCGGTGGGGCAGGAGACCAGGAACTTGGAGGAGCCTCCGGGCCCCCGGCGCCCGGCGGGGGTGGCGGAACCGCCGAGGACCCGCTCTTGGGCCCGTGAGGTCGGACCTTGACCACCACGACGACCACCACGATCACGACCACTACCGCGACGCCGGCCAGCACACCGTAGAGCAGCAGGGGGCTCAAGCTCGAACTGGAGCTCGAGGATCCGCCCCCTCCGCCGCCGCCACCGGAGGAGAGCGGACCGGCCGCAATCACGCTGATATTGTTCGTGTCCTCATTGGGAACGAACATCTCCTCGTTGGTGGGGTCGAAGACGGGGGTCTGGGGAGAACCACCGACACCGATCAGGGTGGTGATCGTGTTGGTCGTCGCATTGAGGGCGAATACTCCTCCGGTCTCGGCGGAGAAGTCGTACCCGGGCGCGTACATCTCCTCGTTGACGGGGTCATAGGTCGGCGGGAAGTTCGAATACAAGTTTTCCCCCCCCGCAGCGATCGTGGCCACGACTGTGTTAGTGGGGGAGATGACCATCATGCCCGAGGTAACCCCAAGGACCTCGAACACGTTCCCATTGACCGGATCGACCGTGGGAGCCGCAAGGAGATCTCCCACGTCGGCGGAGGGGATGGGAATGGACCCGATAACCGCCGTTCCCTTGAGGACGGTCAAGTTGTTGCCCGACGCGCCCCCGTCGGGTACGTAGACCTCCTGGTTGACGGGATCATAGGCTGGCGTGATCGGGGAGTTAAGTCCCGAAATCGTGGCGATGACAGTATTCGACGACGTACTGATGATACTGAGATTCGTGCCGCTGCCGGAGTTGAAGTTCGGAATGTAGACGTCCCCATCGGCCGGATCGTACACGCCCGGGTAGGGATCAAACCCGACCGGGATCTGGGTCACGAGCGTGTTGGTCGCCGTGTTGATGACGGAGACGTTGTAGTATAGGGCGGTAAACGACCGGGTGTACTGATCGGAAACGTAGAGGTACTTGTTCACCGGATCGTAGACCGGAGTCGACGGCAACGATTGGGGTCCGGTGTCGATGTTCGCCACGATATGGTCCGTGCCGGAGAAGGCGGTGACGTTGTCCTCAGCGCTCGATCCGTTCTGGTCCGAGACGTAGAGCTCGTTGTTCGAGGGCACGTACGTCGGGGTTTCGGAGAGCGCATTGGGCCCGAGGTTGGCAACGGCAAGGACCGAGTTGGTCGCGCCCGAGACGACCGTCAGGCTGTCTGAAACGGACAGGGGATTCAGCCCATTCTCCGAGTTTGGGATGTAGACCGCGCCATTTGCGGGATCGAATGTCCCGGTCATGGGCGAGCTCACGTCGGGGATCGTCGCGATGACGGTGTCGGTCTGAGGCGCTGCGGGTTCTAGCGCGAGGGAAGAGCCCCCGGATGACCCTCCCGGAAGGGAGGATCCAGAATACGCGGGGGCGGCCCGGCTCGGCGATGCTCCTACCACTCCGAGCTCGATCACGAGCACGAGGCAAAGCATCAGGATCAGGACGATACTCGGCCACCGACTTCCAGGTCGCCCCGACGTCATTCTGGGCGGATGAGGAGGCCCTGACAAGAAGCTTTGGGTCCGAGGAACCACGAGATCGATCAGGGTCGGCTCATTTCATAGAGCACGTAGACGACGGCCACGGCTCCAATCGCGAGGAGAGCCAGTCCGGGTACTAGGAACAGGTAGTCCACGAGGCTACCGGTACACGGGGAAGACTCGGGTCCGCCCCCACACGGGAATCCCGAACCGGACGTCGCGGCGCTGACGATCGAGTAGACCGCCAGAAGGAACACCGAGACGATCACGGAGCAGATTCCCAGGATCAGGATTAGCCATCGGACATCCCGCTCTGGAGGTGGATCGGTGGGGTCGACCTGGAACCGCAGGGCGGTGAACCGGCCGACGCTACGAGCCGATCGCCGAGCATCGGGGATGCGGACCCCGCACCGTCCGCAGTAGGCGCTCTTCTCTGGGTTGGGAGAGCCGCAGGTCGGACAGAGGCGGGTCGCCACCAGTGCAACACGACAGGATCATCCTAATCTATGCATGGTTGGGGAGGACTTTCCGTTCATCGCACCCGACCGGCGTCCTTGACCTTCGACGATAGTCGGGGTCATCGTCCGCCACCCGGGCGCTCGCGTTTTCGCGCAGTACCGGTGAATGTCACCGGCGTTAGAAATCCTGAGCCGATGGCTCAGGTCTTCATGATGTGGCGGCCGGCCGGTCGCTTCGCGATCGGTCCCTTGCCGCCCTCACGCTTCGCCGATCGCCTTCGTGCCGCTACCATTCTTGCGCCTCGCGTCCTTTTCGCCATGCTCCTCGATGCGAATGGGGAGTACTTCCTTCCGACCTTAACTCGATTCAAGGAGCGGAGCGTGATTTCAGACCCCTATCGACACTGGCTCCCGCTGCATTGGGGGTGGGCAGGCTGCCTTGGACCCGCGGGCATCAACGGCTGCAACCGTCGTTACGTCCATCCCCGCCCGGCGAGACCGAATAGGTTGGAGAGGGGAAGTCCCGTGTCCTCCGCCCTATTCGTCCCACCACTGAGAGCGGCGACGCAACCCATACGACGCCCAAAGGGCTCCCATCAGCCCTGCCAGAATGATGATCGATACGAGGATTACGACCAGGCTCTGGAAGAGGCTGAATCCCTGCGCCCAGAAGCCTACGTAGAGCAAGGTGAAACTGAGCCACGCCACCGGTCCCAGGATGGACGCCACGATGCGCGCCCGGAGGGGCAGATCGCTCTTTCTCGATTGGACCGTCAACGTCGGAGACTCGGTCGCCGTGCCCGTCATCCTGCTCACCGGCGCTGGATTCGCTGGGCCGAAGATATCCTGTTCGTCAGTTCCGCTCGACTGGATCGACTTGGTTCCCGGCGGGGCACCCCCCACGACGACCCGACCCGCTCGGTCGCGCGCCCCCGCGCCGGGACCGTTCGACGGAACTTTCGGAGTGGGCCCGGGTGTCGGAGATAAGCCCTCAGTCAACGAAAGTTGACGTGGCTTCTAAGTTTTCAACGTGACCTCCGGGTTATCGGAGGTCATGATGGCGGGGTTTGCCTACCCAACTGCTCCCGCCCCGGTTCCCCGGGTGCGGATGAGGGCTACTGTCTGGATCGGGCTGGTCCTCTTCTTTGTCGGGATGGTCGGATCGGCCGCCGTGAGCTTCACCGGAGACGTGGGCGATACCATCGTTCTGGCCGTCCTTGCCGTTGTGGGGATCGTCTTGGTTACTTCGGGTGGCCGCAAGATGCAAGCGGACCGATTGATGGCTGCGCAATCGGCTGCGCTTCCGCAGCAGCAGATCCCATGGAACCCACCAGGCGGCCCCTACCCGTATCCCCCTGGAGCGGGTGACGCCGCTCAACCGACCGTTGCGACCTCGGTGGTCCCGGCGCCGCCCCCTCCTCCCCCCGTAGCCCAGGTGGTCGCTTCGGTGGCGCCCTTCTGCACGAGGTGCGGCACACCCACGACCTTTATCGCGCAGTACGGCCGATTCTACTGCTACCCTTGCGCACGGTACGCCTGAGCGCTCACGCTGTTGCTTTCCCGTCGATGGGTGCAAAAGCGTTGCACCCAGACGAGGAGGCTAACCCGAACTTGAGGACGGGCTGACCCGCCTCACATGGGCGGAATGTTCTGGAAAACCATCATCAAGTTCCCCTCGGAGTCCTTGAAGAACGCGGAGGCCCCGAAGGGCTCCCAGGCGATCGGTCCGACCACCCTCGTCTTCGGACCCATCCGCTGGGCCCGTTGAAACTTCACCCCCTTCTTTTGGAGACCGCCGACGAACGCCTTGATGTTCTTGACGAGGAACGTGTTGTACGCCAAGGTCCGCTTTTCGCGCTTCTGAGGAGCGATCAGCCAGACATCGCTGTCCCCGATCTGGAGGGCTGCCCAGAAGTTCCTCATCTGACCCGTTCCTCGGAACTGCAGTTTTCCACCGACCTTCTTGGTGTAGAACTTGACGGCACGGTTCATGTCTCGAATCGGGATCAAACTCGCAAGGCGCGCCTGAGTCACCATGGTTTCCACTTCTTCTGTTCCCTCGCCGACAGCGTGGGAGACAGTCGGCGGTAGTGCTTGGCCTACATTAGGCTGGCTCGGTCAAGGAGCGGACGGTCGAACCATCAGCGTTGTCAAAACGGTGAGCGGAAGTCCCAACGCGTTGGTGACGGTGACCCATTCACCCACGGGCTCTGACACGGCCAGGACGATTTGGGGTGCACCAAGCTCCGCTCAAACGGCCGATACTCCTCACCCATCGAATCCGAAGTCCGAGACGGAATCCGACCCACGTTCCTCGAAAGGTATACATCTCCTCGTCGGCATCCAAAGTTCGAGTCCGAGCGTGCTACGATGAGCGTGTTCCGGTGGCCCAATGGAGTCTGAAATTCGAAAGCGTTCGGGAGCATGACGAGGACGTTCTCGCTAAGCTCCTCCAACACGTTCGCGAGGCGCACCCGAGCATTCTCTCGGCTCGGACCTGGGCCGTGAGGTACGGGTCCCACCCGCCAACGCCCGGCCGCATCTGGATGGAGGAATTCGAAAGCCTCGCCTCGATGGAGGCCGCCGACAAGAAGGAGTTCACCCCCGCCTGCACGCAGATCTGGGACCGCGTCAGGAGCCATGCGGTGCCGGGAACTTACTCCACGTCCATTTGGATCGATAACCATCGAAAGTCTTGGAAGTGAACTAACGAGTTCGAATTGAGTTTGAATCGCTGGTCCACGTCCTGGCTCGGTGCAATCACAATTGCAACCGTCGGCGGGTGATTCCCGGAGTCTTTGGCTGTATTCAGACGGGCAGGTCATGCCGGGACAGGTAGCCGAGGTCAGGAGTTAGGGAGAGGGTGGGTGCGTTCCATCGCCCTGCTTCCCCTTCCGAATAAAGATGACGGCGACCACCGCGATCGCCGCCATCGCGAGAGCGCCGATCCCCAATCCGATGAGGAAATTGGGGGTCGAATAGAACGGTGGGGAGGTGGCCGTCCCGTTCCCCCCATGGGTGCTGGCGGGAGTCGGAGTCCAGCCGACCTGCCCATTCGCCAGCTCGTAGTGGGAGGTTGCTCCATTCCGAGTTTCGAGGGTGACGAGGACCGACGGGACGGTGCTCGATGCGAGACCCGCCCAATTATGCACCGTGAAGTTGGCGACCGCGCCGTCCGGGATGGGAAGCAAAGAGGCGTTCAATTGTACGATGTGCGAGCCCTGGAGGTCATAGAGGGAGAGGTTGGTCCAACCCGATTCATTGGTGGTGTTGCCCATTCGGAGGAGCAACCCGTTCGCGGTGCCTTGAACCGTGAAGTCGTGGGCCCCGAGGGAATCGACGGCGACGCTGAATCCGTTCTCCGTGAGAGCTCCGGAGGCGTTGCCCGTGGTCAGAACCTGCAGGTCCGAGGGGCCCACACCGGGGTCGCTCACCACCGGAGGAGGTCCACCGAACGCGAAGATCGGGATGGCATACACCTGGACGCTCCCTTCTTCGATCCCGGCGGAGTTCGTAATGCCCTTGACGAAGGTCTGGGAGTCGCCTGGAGCGGTAAAGGAGTCGGTTCCGCTGATGATACCGTACTTGACGGTCACCGGCTGGCCGGCCGAGACGAAGTAGTAGCCGTTGCTGAGAATCGGAAAGTCCGTGTAGTTCCACGCCGGATAGAGGAAGGCCCCGAACCACGACGGCTGCAACTGCTGCGGAATCCCGCCGGCCAGGTAGTCGAACCCGTGCCAGACGTACCCGTAGTCGTAGAAGAAGGTGCCCGCATTCGGGTCGTACCAGGCATGCGTCGTGATGAGCGGCGCGTTCGGGTCGGAGATGTCAATGAGGAATGTCCCGTTGGGAAGCAGCTGCTCGCCGTAAGCAACCACCGCGTGAAGGTCGTTCCAACCCAGCCCCATCATGACGGGGAGTCCTACTTTGAGGTAGGAGATGATGAAGGCCCAGTTCCCCGAGAGGCTGCTGGACCAGTAGTACCAGGGCCATTGATTCGGCGCGTTGAGGGTCTGGTGCTCCATGATGGCGAGCGTGGTCGAATTGAGGAAGGAGGAGTTGGCGGGAGCGGCCAGGGAACTGGTCGAGGCGGCCGCCGAAGGGAGGTACGGGGTGTTGCCCCACCCTAAGATGTCGTGCTCCCAGTACAGGATCTCGCTGGACGAGATGCCGTAACAATTCCCTCCCCCCGACCAGTAGCTACCGTAGTTCTTGAACGGGTACGTGTCCCGAGGTGGCAACCAGTCCGGCACCATCACCGACCCGACGTTGATGATGGTGTCCGCGGAGACCTGGTGCGCTGTAGTATCGACCGCCGTAGCTACGGCTTCGTAGTTCCCGGACGGGTCGTAGCCGTCCGTGAAGTTCACGAATCCATTAGGGGTAATCTCCGTCTGTACCGGAGAGCCGTCCCCCAAAGTGAAGTACAGGGTATACGGGGCAACGCCACCCTGAATCCGTACGGAGAGAGTCGTCACCAGAACCGAGGGGCCGGAAGAGGGTGACGCCGTTAGGGTGATGGAGAGAGCGGAGGGCGGAGGCCCGGTCCAGGGGCCGTAGATCCAGGTGTCGTTTGCATTCTGGAGTGGGGAGCACGTTCCGGTCTCGCCGCCGAACAGGACGACATAACGGGTATGCAAATCGGACGCCATGGCCATCCCGTCCCGCGGGCTTGGGGCAGGATACCCCTGCTGCGGGCTGGTCAGCAGGCGCCACAGCCCCCCAGAGTACCAATCGGTGTCATCCAGGGCGGTGCAATTTTCGGGGTTGAAACCGCCGAACAGCAGCAGTTGGCTGCTCTGGTAGTCGTACGCCGCACCGGCCAGGATCCGGTCGGAGGGCGGCGTGCCGGGATGCAGGTTCGTCCAGTTCCCTGCGGAGTAGGACCACGTATCGTCCAACCCCGTCCCGACCGTGGTCTGCCCTCCGAAGAGGACAACATAGATGTCCGAGGCATCCCAGCTCATCGAGGCGAAATACCGACCGGGAGGGGAGGTGTGGGGGTGTATCTGGCCCCAGACCAGGCCCGTATACGCCCAGGTGTCGTTGAAGTTGATCACGGTGTTCGTTCCCCCGAACAGAACGGCGTACAGGTCCTCGGCGTCGTACGTGAAGGACGCTCCGGCACGAGGTGGGGGGGTCTGTGACCCGGCAAGGTCCTCCTGGGCCCAGCCTGTTCCGTTCCAGTACCACGTGTCGCCGAGGACGGTTGTCCCGTTGGTCTCTCCGCCGAACAGGACTAGCCCCGCCGGAAGGTAGGAGGCCGCCAAGGAGGCATGGTACCGAGGCGGTGGGGAGACGGTCAGGTTCGGCGTGAGATTGAGCCAGACGTAGTTCTTGTACTCCCAGGTGTAGTTGACCGCACCGCTGTCCGATAGACCCCCGAACAAGATCAGGCCCTGGGAGACCGGATCGAACTCCATCGAGGAATAGGTCAGTGGGGGCGGGGCGGTCGGGCTCAGCACGGAGACGTCGGTCCATTGGTTGTAGGTCAGTGGATGGGCCTTGGCGGGCGGAGGGCACGCCGCTCGGCTCGAGCAAGCGGAACTTTCGGAACGACTTGGCCCGGTGGTGGGGAGGGTACCTTTCCCCCCGACGGGGGAGAAAACACCGGGAGGACCTACTCCTACAGTAGGGTGTGCAACGGCGATCTGATCCACGGGGGAAAGGAGACTTGGTATTCCGAGCAAGGCGGTGACCGCGACCGCAACGGCCACCTTGGCGACGAGGGCGGAACGGGTACTCTGCGTGGACCGCACTCGTGAGACAGAGAGTTCTCCCTCATGAACCATCCGGTCCTGGGCACGACGCGCGGTCCTCGCCGTGAACGCCCCGGCTTGACGGGAGGTGCACGTCGCTTTGCTTCTCTGAACTCACGAGAGGGGTGCGTCCTCGTTTGCACCCATCACGCCACAAACCCACTTCGGAGATGCTTTCTACCCTAAGTCAGTGCTGTGGACATGGTGTTCGTGGCGGATTGGGGGAGCACGTTCGACGCGCCAATCGATGTGGTCTGGGCCTATCTTCAGGCCGAAACCGAACACGGCCCCAGCCACAAGGGCCGCCGGAACTTCGAGCGGAAGCAGGTTAACGACATGACTGCGATGCTCGCGTGGGAGCAGGACATCGACGGTCATTGGGTTCGGATCGCGAGCAACATTACGTTCCACCCGCCCGTTGGATTCTTCGTCGAAACCCTGGAAGGCCCGATGGCCGGATCCAAATTCTTCAACTACTACGTCCCGAAAGGCGAGAAGACCGAGGTGGTCGTAGTGGGCCACTGGAACTCCAAGATGATTCCGCCCGCCCAACTGGAGGCGGCCGTGATGGCGAACCTGCAGAAGCTCTATGATGAAGATTCCGCCGGACTGAAGGGGTTCAGCCGAAAGAAGTAGGCTCGCTACTCAGGCACGCCCTCCTCGCGCCATTCCACCGACGGGCGGCAGGTGCAGTTTCAGTTGCACCGGCGAGGAACCCTCCGCGTCGCAACTTCGGGATTCGTCTTCCGGCGCCCTCAGTATCTCGTGGGGATTCGACCCCCTTCGACTCTGAAAGCCCACCTGATACAAGCTTTTTTGATGCCATGGTCCTTGACCCGCTCATGCCCCTCTATATGGACACTCACCGAAAGGTGAAGGGTGTCACGGCCGCGGCCGTCGCAGAAGCCCACGCGAAGGATCTCAAAGTGCAAGGGAAGCACGGCGTGAACTATCGGAACTATTGGGTCGACGAGAAGACCGAGACGGTATACTGTCTAGTCGAGGCGCCGTCCCCGGAGGCCGCGGCTCGTGTCCACAAGGAAGCCCATGGCCTCGTCGCGGACGAGATCCACGAGGTCCACCAGGGCTGAGCCCGTTCTCGCGGTGGCCCTTGGCCTAACTCCGAGAGAGCGCATCTTCCAGACCTCGAGCTCGAGGAGGTTCGACGTCAACGAGAGGTGCGATCTCCATTGCCCACGTCAGAGAGGTCAACTCCACTGGACGTCGTCATGATACGCTCAGGTTTCGGGTCATTGCTGGTCTCGCGGTGGTGGGCCCGGGATCTAACGGTGAGTCCAAGAATTGATTAACGACCAGAGCATCTCCGACAGAGGGACCACTATGGTCGGGGAGCACAAGGAACTGGTCGCGTTGCACCGGGAGCTGGACGCGCTCCACAAGGAAGTCGATACGATCCACCAGAAGATTCACGCCGAGGTGGACAAGCTCCACCACGTCGTCGTCGCTCTTCACAAGGAAGTCCACCGAAAGAAGAAGTGATACTCTCCGCGACACCTCGCCTCGAGCCTCCCCAACCCGCGGTCTAGTCGGTCTGTAGACCCCGGTGCCCGCCCGGACACAGGATCTCGACTGAGTGCACTCTCGATTGCACCTACCGATTCCCACTCTGAATAGACTCGTACCTCAGGTGCTGGCCACGGAGTACATGCGCCACTCCCCTTCCAAGCCCTTGAGGGAATGTGAGCCTCGGTCGGCAAAGCGAATGTCGGACCCTATTGAGAGATCTCGTACGGTGCCGGATACTAGAACTTCGCTATCCCCAGCGCGCTCGCTGACCCGGGACGCGATATGAACCGCGATCCCTTGGACGTCTTTGTCCTTGAGAATGCACTCGCCCGAATGGAGCCCGGCCCGGATCTCGAGTCCGGCTCCCTTGGCTAGGTCGCGGAGGGCGCAGGCGCAACGGATGGCACGGGTAGGTCCATCGAAGGTTGCCAACATTCCGTCACCGGTGGTCTTCACGAGTCGACCTTGGTAGCGGGCGAGTTCGTTCCGAGCCCCGTCGAAGTAACGGTCCAAGAGTTTGCCCCACGACCGGTCTCCCATCTCGGCGGCACGACGAGTGGACCCGACAATGTCCGTGAATAACACTGTGGTCAGGACACGCTCAGGTTCGGGGCCACCGGGGATCTCATCGACGAAGGATCGAATGGAGTCGAGTACCATACGCGTCGCCTCCGGCACGACAAAGAACATGTGGTTCGCACCAGGGATCACGAGTAACTGGGCGCCCGGAATGTGCTCCGCGAGGTATTCGCTAGAGTGGGCACCCCACTCCGTCTTGTCCGCGAGTATGAGAGTCGGGACGTGAACGGCCGCGAGAACTTCTCGCACATCAATTCCATCGTCCATTTTCGTTACGGCGACCGCCGAAGCCGGTGAGGCGCCATAGGTCAACAATCGACCAAGCCATGGAGCGAATTCCGGGTCCGGGGCCCGGGCAGGTGCTAGGTCGCGGGCGTAGCGATCGACAAACTCGGCCTTACCCCACTCGGATTCAACCGAGCGAATCCAAGACTCTGACTCCTCCGGTGTGTTTCCCCACGGGTAATCCGGTGCCCACGCCTGCCGTGCATAGGTCCCTGCCAAGACCAGGCCCGCCACACGTTCCGGATACGCAGCGGCAAACAGGATGCTCATCGCGCCGGACTCGGATACTCCTAGGATCACCGCCTTCCGGGAGTTCGCGGCATCCATTACGGCCCGAAAATCATCCATGCGCTCCTCGAGCGTCGGGATTCCCACCGCCCGATCGGATAGGCCGAGCCCGCGCTTGTCGAACATGATCACTCGACCGATCCCCGCTAAACGCGTGAAGAAGTCGGCCGCGGACGGTAATTCCCACCATACGCCGAGGTGGCTCACGTACGGTAGTCCTAACACGATGTCGACCGGTCCGTTTCCAACGGTCTGGTACGCGACGTGGATTTCCCCGCTCTTCGCATACTTCACTTCGGGTACCTTCATGGAACTACGACGATCCGAGGAGGGGTAGTTGGGTTATAGTTGTGACCCCGGGACCGTCCGCTCTCGGCTCACGGCTGGGATAGACTTTGCGAAAGTGTGGGTGCACTATCGGTTGCACCCACCCTCGTTTGCAAATCGACAGCCTCGCAAGAGATATCGGGGAGCCTCCCGATGTCGCCCCGGCACGCTGTGGACAAACGGGGACTCTGGGTTTCGCTCGCGGTGTGGCTGGCGATGGCCACCGCGTTCCTGATCTGGTTCGATTACGCAGCAGCGACCGCGATATTTCATCCTCAACCCGATCTTGTCGGGAACCTACGATATCAGGTTCCCGGTTTCCAGAACACGGTTTACCCATTCACCTACGTGGGGGTGGCCGCTTCGGTCTTGGGCGTGGCCTTCTTCATCTACCTAAAGGAGCGGCCGCAGCTCGGGATCCTCCTGGCAGTCCTGCTCGGCCTAGTGGTTGGCAACCTCGCTTCAATTGGGATGATCAACTGCTACGAACAGGTGTTTGTGGGCCTGCGCTGGTTCACGGGGTTTGGCCACGGCGACAGCGTGTACTGGATGGGGCTCTACTGGGGGAATTACCAAGAAGCAGGAATGACGCTCGCGGGTATGATACCGGCATTGGCAATTCTTCCTTGGGCACGATGGCGGAACTGGCCGGGAATCTCACTCTTCCTCGGGATATACGCCATTTCGATGGGAATCTGGTTTTTCCACGGTTACCCTGACCCGCAGAATGGTGACGCCCTCGACTACTGGATGAACGCCGTCTCTCGAATCGCAAGCCAGCTCGCACTCGTTGCAGCAATTTCGACGCAGGATCCCCTGCGACTACTCTTCGCACGCTTCCGTAGTTATCGAACCAGACCTAGCCCTCCGGAGAAGCCCGCGTCAATTCCCGGGTCATCTCCGCAGTCTCCGAACTCGGCACCAAGTGAGCTACTTGGCGGGGTTTTGCCTACCGACGATAGAGGAATCAGGCAAGTTCCAACCTAACCTCGGTCCTCCTACCGTTGGGGGCAATCTCAATTGCTGGGACCCCCGAGCGACCGGCCAACCCTGCCCGATTTTCGTTTGCTTGAATTGACCCCTCGTTTATATGGTGGGCCTCAATGCAAACCCAAGGCCTCCGGGCCCGAAAGGATGAGAAGATATGGCGTTCGCACCGTTTATTGACGACCTGGGATTTGTTGTCGCCCTGATCCTCGCCGGCGCCGCGGTCCTGACGATGGCCTCGATTCGGGCCTTCTGGCACATACTCCGGAACGACCCGGCCCGCGTCCGGGCCACGATCAAGGCGTCCGGGGTTCCGGCCGGCATCATCGGATTGGTGGCTCTCTCGGTGGGCCTCTTCACCGAGTTCACCTGGCCCTACTACTTGTCGGACGGGCTCGGGTCCTACAACATCTTCTTCGGAGACGTAACTTGCCTCTTCGGGATGGTCCTGATCGTCTACGGCCTTGTCGCGTACTATGGATTGAAGCTCGAGTACGCGGGAATTTTCGCGTTCGTCTCCGGGGTGATCACCGCCTGGTACGGATACTGGGGGTACACCACCCTGACAGATGCCGGAACCTTCGGCCTCACGAAGGACCCGCTCGAGACCCTCCTCCTGTACCTCGCGTACGCAGCTGCGGGAGTGTTCTCGCTCCCTGCCGCGTTGGCCGTGGATTATTATCTCGAACACCCGGGACCCACCTTCCCGAAGCTCTCCTTGAGCATGAAACCCAGTTCGGACCCGGCGGCCGAGAACCCGGCGGCGGGAGAGGGATCCGCGAAGCTTCGGTACCACGTGCCGGCTTGGATGTACCTGGTGACCGTCTGGTTCCCCATCTTCATGTTCCTGGCGGCGCTCGCGGCGTGGTTCTACATCGGGGACATTCTCCCCGGCCACCTCACCAGCCCGCCCTGAGTGAGAGGGAATCCCACCGGCTCGGGACTCCAACGGGGCCTGCCTTCTCCCTCGCTCTGCGAGGGAGAAGGAACCAATTCCCGTCGCGGCGGGGTGATCTAAACCCCTTGAGGGCAGGTGCAATTTCGTTCCACCTAAACCTCGAGCCACGATCGTGGCGAGGGCCAAAGACCCTGCAGACGCACGGCCCGACTACTTTCCGGATCGCTTCGACTTTGCCGCTCGCGGACGTAGGTGGGCCGGCCTCGATTTTGCCAGGTGGTACTCAAAGAAGAGAGCTCCCGGAACTGGGTGGGACCAGTACGCGGGTATGGGCTTGAACCCCATCTCTTGATAGAACTGGATTGCGGCGACCATGGTTGGAAGAGTATCTACCCGCACTCGCCGGAATCCGAGTTCGCTCGCCCGGTCGAGAAGCGCGCGGGTGAGACGAGGCCCGAACCCTGGCCCTCGATGGTCGGCCCGTACGTAAACTCGCTTAATCTCCCCGACCCGCGGTTCAAGCTCCCGAAATGCACCACATGCCGCCAGTCCCTCCGGGTCGAAGGCGAGAATGATCTCCCCGTGGGGCGGGCCATAGACTCCGGGCAGCCCTGCGATTTCCTCGTCGACTTGGCGTAGTCCGGCCGGCAATACCGAATCCGTGGGCCCGCCGGTTTCTACGTGGTCGGACAGCCACTTCCGATAGTCCTGGAGGAGTCGGCGGACCGTGTCTAGGTCTTCCGACCAGTTCACCCTGCGAAGCTTAGTGTCGGGATGGCTCAGCATATCCATCGGTTCTGGAAACCCCATCGCCCACCACCACTTTGGATTACTGTAAGTCTCCTACCTCCATCGATTCGATGAACTCTTGGGTCGTGAGTGGCCTTGAGTTGGTTGGGGTAAGACTGCAAGCACTCATCCAAGACCTCGGCCACTATCCTCCAGCGTCCCCGTTTACTCCCCGCCGAACGGGCCCAATTTGAGCCTTCGGTACAGTTGGCCGATCTTCCCGATCTGCCGATCACTACGTGATGCGAACATGACGGGCCTCGCCGTACAGGCGATACTTTCCCCCAGTCTTGGCCGCGAACAGGCCGGTACCGATCTCGTTCTCAGTGTATCGTCGAATGAAACTCTTCCAGCGCATGGCTCTGAAGAATGGCGGTTCGCAGTCGAAGGTAATGCGGAGGACGAGTTCCTTGCCATCCCACGTCCCCGCTCCGTTCTCGATGAACCCCATCGACCAGATTCTCTTTGCCACGTACTTTCGGATCTTTGCGTCGTAGGTGATGAACTGGACCGCGCGATTGACCAACTTGCCGTTATTGTGATTCTCTCCGCGAAGCTGGATGAACTTCTCGCTAGGTTCAAAGGTGCCTTCCATGGTCGATACGAGAGTACCCTTCACTCCGAACTGGTCCTCGGAAGTTCCCCTCCATCGTCCAATCAGGAAACCCAACGCTTCGAGTTCTTTCATCGGCGTTCCGAGCGACTCTAGGTATAAGAATTACATACGGCAGCCGAGTAAAGTAAGACGGCCATGTGCGAGCCATACGAGACCCTCAACCACCCGATAGACCCGGCGATCACGCTCCTCACTCGTCGGTGGGGTCCCCAGCTTCTCCTCGAACTTAACCGGGGGTCGACTCGTTACAGTGAGCTGTTTCGGGCACTCCCCGGAATCAGCCAGAGGACGCTCTCGGCGAAGATCGTCCAGCTTCAGGCAACTGGGATTATCGAGCAAGTTCACGGTACAACTGGGCGTCCACGCTACTCACTCACCTCTAAGGGGCGAGGGTTGGTGCAGCTCTTCGATTCGCTCGCCACCTTCACGGTGCAATGGCATTGGATCCCAGAACGATCGACGATGTGATTCCATCCTCGGGCGATTCAATTGGAGCAATTGGACATGATCATCACCCTGCCGATGAAATATGGGTGAGGCTCCACCGGGTTTTGCAACTGCTGTAGAGGGAGATTCCTCAAGCCGAGGAGATAGGCATTTCTTGATGGTAGTCAGGGCTAGGGCGTAGGTTCGAGTAGAGCAGGATCGAGTGCACTTCGGTTTCATCCGCCAAGGAGGAGCCGGGAAGAGCGACGTTCTGGGCGACTTGGAATGCAAACGACACATCGGCCGTTTTCTCAACCCCGGCCGCGGGCTGTTGCAACTTCCTTCTCTCCACCGATTGGCGGTCATTCCATGGGTCGAGTTCTTCCTTGATGTACCGAATCTTCGACCTCTGCGTGAATGTTCCCATATCGATCAGTCTGCTAGCTAAGGCGGGCAGCGACGGTTAGGGGTTAAGGCCGTCCTTGGTTAGAATTGAGGAAGCCGACTTGAGCACCCTGGGGCTCGATCGAAGCCGTCCTGGTCGCGGACCTCGATAGTTGCCACGGACCGAGCAACCCCCCACCGAGGCTCGCACATGGCCTGACTTGCCAGGGTCCACTGTCCGCCTGACGAGACAGGGTGAGATAGTAGGGTGTCACCTACTAACAGGTAGCAATCTTCCGGTCATGGCGACAGAGATTGGGACCGTCAGCACGAAGGGGCAGGTTGCCATTCCAAGGGAAATCCGCAAGGCCCTGCACATTCGACCGCGGGACAAGATCCTCTTTGACCTAGAGGGTAGAAACCGGGTCCTCGTGCGCAAGGCCGAGCCACAACGATTGAACTACATGTCGGATCGGTTAGGCCCGAGCAAGGAGACAGGAGTCGAAACCCAACGGTGGCTGCGACGTGAGTGGACTCGACGTAATCGTTGACACTAACGTCTTCGTTTCAGCGAGGAACCGTCACGAGCGGGGAAACCCGGCGTGTCGAAAACTCCTGGATCGAATCGACCAGGGGGAGTTCCGGGCGATGGTCGCGACCATTACGATTGCCGAGCTTCGTGCCGGTATCTCACCGGAGGAAGTGCGCACTGTCTGGAAGGTGATGCTCTCCCACCTTCTCACTTCCTCAAGTTACCAAGTTGAATCCGTGGACGCCGACATTGCCGAGGCCGCAGAGGAACTTCGGGCCACCTCGCGCTTGACGCCCCCCGATGCCACCGTAGTTGCCACGGGTCAACTGCGAGGCGCCTCACTCCTGTTGACCCGCGACAAAGAACTCGCTCTCAGGCAGTCGGTCCTGCCGGTCAAGTCTCCCGACGACCTAGACTGACGCACATTGAGCTCACTCGGAAGTGCCCGAGGTGGTTGCAAGACCGGTTGCACACATCGCCGAGCACCCACCGAATTGGGGCGTGAGCGACCGGAGATATTATATCAGATGTAGAATGTCGTATGTCATATGACACTAGTTCAGGCTCAGATCCCTGAGTCGGAGTACCGGCTCCTTCGGCAGAGGGCTGAAGCATCGGGGATGCCCATGAAAGAGGTCGTCCGCCTGGCCTTGCATGCCTACTTGCAAGATGAGACGGTTGATCCCAAGGATCCTATCTTCCAAATCTTCCCTCTCGGTGCGAGCGGGAAGAAGGGACACCAAACAGCTCGGAATCACGATAACGAGCTCTATGGTGCAAAGCGATGATATTCGTGGACGCGAGCGCCTGGCTGGCGCTCGCCGACTCGCGCGATCGAGATCATCCACGCGCTGCCGAGTTTTATCATCGGGTTGTGCGAGGAGAATTTGGTAGGCAAGTGACGACCAATTATGTGCTGGCCGAAACTCTGACAATCGTCCGGCGCCGTCTTGGCCTGACCCAAGCGATGGAATTGGCCAAGGCAGTTCAGCGTGGCAAAGAGGTGGGTTTGTTCTGGGTTGAGCCCGTCCACCACCACCAGGCGATCGAGCTGATGTCCGCCCACGAGGACAAGGAATGGAGTGTCGCCGATTGCTCGAGCTTTGTGATCATGCGCGCGCTCGGCATCCAGGATGCCTTCACGTTCGACCGCGATTTTGCGCAGGCCGGATTTACAGCGCGCCCGTAGCTGTCCCCCCTCCGCGGGTGGTCTCAAGCCTGATTGCACCCACGAGGATCGCCCCTTGCTCTACCTGCAATCGTCGGCGCCCACGGTGGACGGTTTGTTTACGCGGGAGGCTTGGGCTCCTTCGGGGGGAGACCGGATTTAGCGAGGGTCTCGTTCAGTTGGCGTAGCCGTCGCGGAACCAGGACGGCCATGGCCACGACGCCGGCGGCGATGGCGACTACCGCACCCATGAACACGAGGACGAGGATGATCCCGATCTCCAGAAAGCCGCCGGGTAGAAGCGAACTGAGACTCGTGTTCCCATTCCCTCCGTTGTTCGAGTTATTCCCGTTTCCGTTGCCACTTGACCGGACGTTCATGCTCGCCGTTTGAGAGGCCTTCGAGACGGGGACCGAGCTATCGACTACATCCAAATGCACGAGGAACGACCCCGTGGAAGATGGGTTGCACTGGAAGGTGAACGTGGTCGAGGACGTAGTTTCCGGGTTATTGGGGGGAGCACAACCGGGAGGGGTGTTGTTGAACCAGAGAGCGTAAGGCGCCGTCCCACCGGACAGGCCGACCGTGCCGTTGACTTGCGCCCCCATGTTGACGTTCGAGGGCTGGAGGGAAAACTGAGTGATCGTGACGGGAGTGCTCGCGGGGCTCAGCCCGGACGAAGGTAATGAGACGCGTGAGGCGTCCCCCGAAATCGCTGCCAGAGTGGCAAGCAACATCAGGACCGCGGCGACGACTGCGAGAACTCCCACCGGCCGTGAAGAGCGGATCTTACCGTGACCTTGCATCGTGTGAATACGCGTGGGAACCATACTTCAATGTATGCCGACGCTCGAAATGCCCCGATGGATGTCCCCTGAAATCAGCTTCGAGGTCGAGCACCAGCAGTTTGTAGTCGCGCCGAATTTGTTCTTGGTGAGCCTTTGTGCCACCCCGCTCGGCGGTTTGAGGGTCCCGGGAAGCAGCCGAGCGCGCGCATCTGCATGCAACGACCCAAACCGGAGACTTCCCGGTGGTTGCCAGGCTGCTGGCACACATTTCGCGAACGAGGACTGAGTTGACTCGTAAATTCCGACCGAGCCGATTAGGCCATCCAAACGGTCTCGGGGCACGACCGAAAGTGCGGATCCCCGGTCAGCAATCTGGCCCGCGATAGTCGTGCCGTCGCCAGCACCAATCCATCCGCCAATCCCGGGAGGGGAAGCCGTTGCTCTCGCGCCGCCCGCCTGAGCTCAACGACAGTGTGGGCCCCGGCAATCGCAATCGAATCATCAAGGGGAACCACCTCCGAGGCTTCGCGAATCGCCCTCAACTCTTGGAGGACGACGGGGTCGGGAATGCCGTCCTTCACGCACTTGGACGCGATTTCGGCAAGGACGATGGAAGGGGTCAGGCATAGCTCGGCACCTTCCATTGCAACCTGAGCACGGCGCCCGAGAAGGCTCCCACGAATCATCTCGATCCAGGCGAACGTATCAATCGTGAGAATCAAGTCGGTCAGCCTCCGTGAAGGGAGTTACGATCCCCTTTCCACTTCCGAAGATACGGGCCAAGGATCGGGAACGACGTTCCCGAATCAACTTGCGGATTGTCTCATCTGCCGTTCGGACGTTGAACGCCTGCCGGAGATGCTCGAGCTGCTCCAAGGTCTCTCGGGAGACTCTCACCGACGTGTCGGCGCCGCTCATCATTCATTGCATGCATGCATGCAACATAACCCTTCGCCAATCGAGGAAAGATGAACTATGTGGTCGGGTGGGGCGGATTGCCGGCGAATGGGTTCGGGGTGAAGTTGCAAAGCTGCTCGCACCCACTAGCCCTCAAGGAGCCTCTTGACCGAATCCAGGCGAGAGGCGTCAATCGGAGCGGACGCCATCGGTGCTGAGGCGCCCGGGCGATACGCGAACACGACCTTGGCCGCGGCGAGCTTGTGGAGTGCGCGGATTCGAAGTCGGATGAAATACGAATCGAACAGAACCTTCTCCACCGGATCCCACACCAGCACCCAAATGACGACGACGACGACCAGATACCCGAGCTCGGCCAGGTAGACAGGGATGCTGAACGCCGACGGGTTGGTGAGCAGCAGGGCGATAAGTCCGGCGACGATGACTCCCGGGAGGGCGTACCGGAGAGAACCCCACGCCTCGGTGCGGTTCACCCGCTGTCCCAGCGCGGACACTTCGGACTCATTGGCGAAAAAGTGGCTCATGTGGGCACGGGCACCTGCTTCCTCCTCAGGCAGAAGGGGAGAGGACCGAAGAGTGATGGTGACCTCGACATCCGGGCTCCGACGGGCCTCGCGAACCGTGTCGACCATGAACCTCGCTACCGTGTTGTCCAACATCGGCCCGCGGTGCGGATAGGTTGGCGTGGCGTTTCGATCGAGGAGCGAGTCGAGATCGCGTAACTCTACCTTCACGATCCCCGGCGAGCTCACGAAGTGGACGATCGTTTCGCCATCGAGCAGGGGCCCACGAGGCACCGCCGTTGGAGGGCCAGTTCCGGACATTGGGTCGCTAGAACTGCCCCGAGATGGCCAGGAAGATGATCCCGACCACGCCAAGAATCGCGCAGTAGATCAACCCGAAATTCTCCAAGAAGTCAACCGCTGCGACAATGAGGAAGAGGACCCCGATGAGTAGACAGATGATGCTGACGAATGACCGTGCCGCGTTTACTGCTGTCATGATTTTACCTCGGATCCCCTGTTATCAAAGGGAACCGAGCACGGGCTGAGGGTTAACGGCCTCCTTGAATCGAATTGAGGATTCAAGTGTGAACCGGAAGGATTCCCCTCCACCCCTTGCTATACTACGACCCCATTCCCGGTCGAGACCTGAGTAGAACGGACATTGCACCCACCCAATGATCCGAGGGGGCCCTCAGATCAGATCACCTGGGCATTTGGATTTGTTGCCCGGTTTGGGTGGGAAAGAAACGAGTCAATCCCTCGCAAATCCGCGAGTCCGAGGCATGGGCGCAAGGCTGTCTGGACGTTTCGAAGTCTGTTGCGTCCTCGCCATGGCAACCCATTTGGAGCATCCACAGTTAGGGAAGCGATGGCCCCCGCCCCGGAAGACGAATGAATCCCGTTCCCGCGAGGTCGTTGCGGCGCTGTTCCTGGGCGGAGAGTGACCCGCTCCTCCGGGGCTACCACGACGAGGAATGGGGCGTGCCGGAGCATGATGGCAGCAGGCTCTGGGAGAAGCTGATGCTCGACGGATTCCAGGCGGGCCTCTCCTGGATTACCATCCTCCGCAAGCGCGAGGCTTTTCGCCGCGCGTTCACGAATTTCGACCCGGAAAAGGTCGCACGTTTTGGGGAGGCGGATGTGGCGCGGCTCCTCGAGGATCCCGGTATCGTCCGATCTCGGGCCAAGATCGAGGCAACCATCAGTGGCGCTCGCGCCTTTCTCTCGATGAAACAATCCGGGGACGATTTCTCAACCTTTGTCTGGGACTTCGTGGGCGGCCAGCCCTTTCAGAACATCGGTCCCGTACTCGCGAAGACTCCTCTTTCTGAGCAGGTCTCTCGGGCCCTGAAGGAACGGGGGTTCAAGTTCGTCGGCCCGGTCATCGTCTATGCCTGGATGCAGGCGACCGGCATGGTCAATGATCACGCTTCCGGCTGCTTCCGTCGCACCATAATCCGGAATTTGGGGCGACCCTAGGAACTGACCCACCGGGACGCCGTGGGAAGGTCGAGGACACCTTAGAAACTGGATCGAGGCTCAGAAGTTCCGATACGATTTCGCCCCGGCGATGAGGAATCGAACGTCCGAGGCCAGGGAGATGAAACGAAAGCCCAGTTCCACCGCTACGCGTTTCTCTTCAGCGTCGATGACCAAGGTACCGGGAATCTTTCCGTGCCGTTCGCACGCCTCTACCACTCGGCGCATGGCTTCTCGAACCTTCGGATTCTTCCGGTCGTCCAGAAGACCGAGGCTCAGGGTCAGGTCCGTGGGGCCCACGAACAGTAGATCCACCCCCTTCAGGCTCGCAATCGCCTCGAGGTTGTCGAGCGCTTCCTTCGTCTCGATTTGGACGCCCACCAAGGTCTCCGCGTTGGCGCTCCTCAGGTAGGATGCCAGTTCCACACCGTACCGTGACGCCGCCGCGGCCGCGCCCCCTCGGACGCCGTCGGGAGGGTACTTGGCGAACGCGACGGACGCTTTCGCCTGCGCCTCCGTGCTCACGAGCGGCACCAGCACACCTTGCGACCCGGCGTCCAGCGCCTGTTTGATGAGGTACTGGTCCACGTTCCCTACCCGGACCAAGGGCGTGGGTCCTCCCTCTCCCAAGACCGCCACCATAGCGGCCAGTGTTTCGGGGTTCACGGGGGCGTGCTCGGTGTCGATCATGAACCACTCGAACCCTAGTCCTTTCAGGGCATCGACGGCGACGAGGGACGAGGAAGAGATCCAGGTGCCGAAGGAGGGTTCCCGGGAGGATAGGAGACGGCTCTTGAGAGCGTTCTTCATGGAGTGGACCCGCAGGAATTCTCGCGAGCGATAAGCCTTTCAGAGGACCGTCGAGGAGCCACGACCGCGTCTCCGTAACTCCGCTTCATAAAGTGCCGAAACCTCCCGCATCATTCAGCCGACGGTGTGTGGTTCGAGAGGTATGGCGAAGAAAGACCAGTACGATGTGGTGATCGTGGGCGCCGGGGCGTTCGGCCTTGCGTCGGCTTACCATCTGATCCAGCGCCGCCCCGACCTGTCGGTCCTTGTGGTGGAGGCACGGTCGCGACCGGGCGAGGGGTCGATGGGCGCGAGTGCTGCGATGGTGCGGGATGTGTTCAGCTCCGAGGAAAACCACCTCCTGGCCCGGAGCTCGATCGCCTTCTACCGACGCATCATGGAGGAGCACGAGGAACTTCGGACTCCTTCCCCCCTGCTCGACCTGTACGGCTATCTTTGGCTGCTATCGGAGAGGCACTTGGAAGAGTACTCCTCCATCGTGTCCCATAGCGGAGGGTCGATCGACGCCACGATACTTGGCCCGGACCAGCTTCGATCCTGCCCCGGCCTCGACCTCGCACCCTCGAGGTGGTACGAAGGGGACGAGGCCGATCCTCCGCTTTCCATCGCCGGGGGGCTGTTCGGTCGAAATTGCGGCGCGGTGGCCCCGGAGATGCTGGCCAACTTCTACTTCGAGCAGGCCCAGAATCGAGGAGTCGAGTTCCTATTCGATTCGTGCGTTCAGCGACTTTCCTTTGAAGGGAGGGAGGAGATCCTTCTCCACGAGCGCTCGAAGATGCCGTTCTCCTTCCAGGATCAAATGAAAGGACGCCTGCACATCTCCCGGGTGAGTCTCGGGGGCGGTAGTTCCGTCCGTACGGACCGCGTCATCGTCGCCGGCGGCGCCTGGTCGGAGAAACTCCTTCATCCCCTGGGGTTCGCCACCGCGTGCAGTCCTCGACCCCAGTTCCAATTCTCGGTCTCGGGTCCCAGCGTAGAGGAGCTGTTGGCGTGGCAGCCTCCGGTGGACGCGATCGACACCGACAAGGGCCGGACGCGGTTTCCGTTCGTCATCCTGCCTACCGGTGCGACCATCAAGCCAATCTTTCCGCAGCGCCAGATGTGGCTCGGGTGCGTCGATACCGTCGCGCATCCCATCGGCACCCGTGAAGATCCCGGAAGGGATGGCCGGCTCGATTACGACATGTCCAAGATGGGCGACCGCGAAGCCTTGGGAACCGATGTTCTCCCCGCCGTGACCCCCTACTTACCCAAGTTCGAGACCACCGGAGTTCGCATGGAGAACTCGTGGGGGGGCTACTACAACTTCAGTCCCGACGGGCTCCCCGTGCTCACCGAGGAGCCGTATGGAGTGATCTTCATCGGCGGGGATTCCGGGAGCGGGGTCATGAAGGCGGATTCCTTGGGAAGGCTGGTCGCCGCCAAGTTCGAGGGAGAGTCCGAAGCCCGACTCTTTACGGGCGATTCCTATCGATTGGACCGGCTATCGCTCCATCGTCGGGTCGTTCAGCAAGAGAAGTTCATCCTCTGATCGAGAGGATTCTCATGCGGCTCGTGTCGTCAAAGGGGGGCCCCCGCCCGAGGGGCCCCCGGATCGGCCGAACTCTACACTAGTGCGCGTTCTGGGTCACACCGGGCGAGTGCGATCGAAAGTGCCAGGGGGCCCAACCGGCGGAGTGACCTTCGACTTGTTCCAGTTTCGCCGCGGCCAGTTGGGATCGGGCGACATCGACTCGTTCCATGATGTCCGCGCCGTCGCTGCACAGGTGCTCGCCCTCCGCCATGCATTCCTGGCACCGGTCCACGTGGAAATCCCAGTCACTTACCGCCGCCTCGAGCCCCAGTTTCAACTTCTCGACCGTGGTCATGTCCTCTCCCTGAAGGGGAACTCACCGAGGTAGGAACGTCGAGCTCGGGCTAAAGAACCCGTGGAAACCGGTGGGAATAATCCCGTTCACAGAAGCTGTATATACTACGGCTCCAGCGCACCTTCAGTTCGGCTCGCGCTCGAGGGCGGGACGGCCGGGAGGCAGGTACCAGGCCACATGCATCTGGCCCTTCCTCGAAGCGAGCTGGGCCCCGGGAAGCACCCTACGGTAGTCCCACTCGGAATGGGTTGGACCGCCGTCCCACCGAGGAACGGGTCACAAGACGATGCGGCCGCCTTGGAGCAGCGGCTTGCCATCGACGGTGAGGTCGGCGCCCTTCAGCACCATCCATGCTCCAAAGGGAGACGCGTTCTTCCCCCCGCGGAAGAGGTTCCCTCCGATCTGGAGCGCCACCGCCCCCAGTTCCTGGTCTTCCATCTGGGGCAGATTGGTGATCTCGGGATTCAATCCCACCGAGAAGCTGCTGAGCCGGTCCTTTCCCGCACGGGGCGCCTTCGCATACGCCGCCTCGATCGGTTGCCCGCCTGAATCGTACGACTGAGCGACCAAATGGCCGTCCGCAAACTTCCACCGGGTCCCCGTGACGGGTCCGGAGTTGGGGTAGGTTGTGTGATTGCCGGAGACGGTGCCCTCGGCCGAGGTATGATCGATAGCTACCCCTACGACCCCTCCCGGGATGGTGGCCATGTTGTTCCCGGCTTTCAGATCTGAAGCGTCCACGAGCCCATCGTCCAGTTGGGAAGGGAACTTTCCGAGCCGGAAGGAGAGGTCAGTCCCATTAGAATGGCTCACCTTGACCAGGTGACCCTTCCGCATTCGCTCGCCGATCCGCGTTCCCATTCGATGCATTTCGGCGGGCGGCACGAGGCTCGCCCGAACGAGCTCGTCTCGCCAGTCCTGTAAGTTCAGCTTCCACCGATCCGCCGCGAGCTGACTGGTTCGACCGAGGTACAGCCGGGCTCCCCGGATCTTGGCTTTGGCCGCCCGTCGGTACCAATCGGGATTGTAGGCGGCGACCCCCGCGGTCTGCTTGGTAGGGAGGGTGTCCAGACGGGGCCATTCCGAGGGTCCGAAGAAGAACACGTACGCCGAGGTCTTGCCCAGCGCCGCCCACTCGTGGTCTCCTACCCGGCCGGTCTGGCGCGAGCTTCCCGTCTCCAAGGCCTCCCAGAAGGATGCCTCGTCCTCGTAGAGCATCAGCGGGTTGGCTCCTATCCGGCGGGCTTCCGTCACGAACGGCTTCGCCCATGGGAGGGTTTCGGACCAGGTTTCGATGATGACATTCTCCCCACGACGGACCCGGAGGGTATTCGTGAGGACGTTCCGCGCCAGCTGGGTGGCCAGTTCCGGGGACGAGTCGGACATCGAGGGGCGAACCGGGCACCCCTACATGTACCCGACGCACGGCCGCGCCGCTCCGGATCGAGTCAGTGCGAACGGGGTTTCTCTAGGATGAGGTCGAAGAAGTGCCAATGTTTGGGGCCTTCGTACGATTGCCCTTCCTCCTCCGTTTCCCGGAGAAGCTCGACCCGGTAGCCTCGGGACAAGGCACGGACCTGCCGGAGCGAGTGAAAGCTCATGGGCCGAATCCCTGCCCACTCGTCGTGATCACCGAAGAGCTGTCCCGCGAAATGTCCGCCCGGGACCAGGGAGCGACGGAAGGTCGCCCAGAGAGCGGGGAACTCCTTGGGGGCGCAGAATGGGAGGGAAAAGCTCCCGTAGATCAGGTCCGCCTTGGGCAGCGTGAGTCCCTCCATCGGGGAGGCCTGGAGCGTGAGGGAGCCTCGAAGGCGAGAAGGAACTCGTCGGGACAAGAATTCCAGGGCGGCGGGTTGTTGGTCGATGGCCAACACCTTCCATCCCCGGCGAAGGAGTTCCAGCGTGTCATTGCCCGCTCCAAAGCCCACTTCGATGGCCCTCCTCTTGCGGCGCGTCTTCCCCTCCCACTCGATGTGGTCCAGCGTGCGAAGGAGTAACTCTCGCGGAGGCCGGCCGGAGGTCCATCGATAATACCCACGCCATTTCCCGGTGATGGTTGGGGTCTTTTCTTGAGACAATGCAAACGGTCCAAGCTCCACGGCTAAATCAGGCTGAGGGGAGCATCGCACGTCAATTCGAGCGCATCCCCCCCGGTGGGGCGCGCTGCGAACCGGTCTTTACGACCACAACGCGGGCCAGCGCGGGGGTGATGTGAAGCCCGGGGAGCAGAATCCCCCGATTCATTCCGAGCAGGGTCACTACTCCGACGCTCCCCTCGGGAATCTGGTGAACCCTTCTGGACAAGAGGAGGGCGAGGACCAACACCGCAGCGCCGAACGCAATGCCGCCCAGGGTGTAGTCGGTGATACGGTCCGATCGTCGCACTGGTTGAATATCTTACTAGCAATCCGTGCCGAGACCGGGTCGATTGCGTGGGTGCCTAGCTGGTTGCACCCAGTTTGGCCGGAGGGCGTGGACGGAGAGTCGTTGGAGTGCGGACCCGCGCTCGTCAACGATCGGTTCTCGGGTTGTCTGCATCGACGGGGCGACTCCTCCGGAGGGAGCTCCCGGTTCCGGAACGGAATCTCAACGGGTTTTGGGAGTAACGGAGCCTTTGGTTTGGCTCAGAGATAGACCCGCTCCGTCAGGCAGTACCAGCGAGAGTATTGGGCGACGTAGGTCATCGGGTTGCCGCATTTCGGGCAGTACGAGGCGGTCTGCTGAGGAGTTTCGGGTGGAGACGGCGCAACCGGCACCGTGGGGGGCAGTGGTGGAGAAGAAGGTCCCGCGCCAGAAGCTGCGGTGGGGGCGACCGGAGACGAGGCCACCGAGATCTCGGCACGAGTGAACGGCATGCGTCGTGTCGTGAACAACTGAAGGAGCGCCACCGCGAGGAAGACGGCAGCGACCACGGAAAGGTACCAACCGACGTCCGCCCCCCAACTGACCGCGACACCCCCCGCACTACTCGAGGCCCAGAAGGACGAACACGGGTTCGGGCTCGGCCCGCAACTTCCACCACCTGCGGCGAGGTCCGCGTTGAACGCCCCCGGCTGCCCTACGGCAACGAGCACTGGAAGGAGCACGGCGCCCCCGAACGTGATGAAAGTGAGGAGAAGCGTGATCTTCTGGAATGCCCGCGACTGGAGACGGCCAAAAGCCCCAAGGTAACTCAGCAGCATGCCCAAGAAACCGGTGAGGGCCGCGAACAGGCCGATCCCCAAGACGGCCTCGTAGAGCTGTCCCACGTGGACGAGATTGTTACCGGCGTACTGCTCGGTCACGAGACCCGTCTTGCTAGTGATCGTGAAGGACCACCCTGGCAGGAGGTTCTCCACCGTGGAGTTCCCACCGCCGATGGTGGAGGCTCCCCACCAGGATACGGCCATCGACACGAATAGGAGGAGGGAAGCGATCAGGAGGAACGTGGACGCTGTCAGTCGCGTCGCCTTCACCGAGAGCTTCGGGCGGACGGGGCGCAAGTAGTTCGTCGGCGCGGGGGGAGGGGGCGGCGGTGGAACTGCCTGAGTACTGGATTCGTTCTCCATGGTGACTCCGGGTTGACCCAGAACTTGAGGGGAAACCTCAGTTCATGAACCTGTCGATTCATTCCTGGCTCCCGAGGCGCGGGCGACTAACGGTCGGGCAACCCGATACGAGGGAGTGCCACGATAGGGGCACCTCAGAAATCGGGCCGGCTACGAGCGACCTTTCTTACGCTTCCGCGCCGCGGCCGCGCGCTGAGCGAGGTAGCCACGGGTCTCCGCCTCATCGAGTCGTACGAGCCGCTCGAGTTCCGCGATGGGTCGCCGGTGCCGGTCTACTCGAAGGTTCGCCCAGAAGTCTGGGGTGTGCCAGGGGGTCCAGCGTTCCCTGTGATAGACCATCAGCGCCGCCGACTCCATGCCCCTTCGATCTCCCCCCTCACGCGCCCCCGCCTTGAGGGCGCGAAGCATTCTCGACCCTAGCGTTCCACCGGCGGATTCGAACGCCTTGGCCATCGCCGGCACCACCGAGGCCGAAGCGAGGAGGTTTCCCTGGCAGGTGTAGCCATCTCCGGTCTGGTGGAGGGCGAACTCCATGCACTTCGATCCGGTCCACGCCGCGGCCCGGCCCCGTCGATCGACGACGCCCAGCTGGCGAAGTTCCCGTCCCGGATCCGAGCGGGTAAGCCGGCGAACCACCTCCTCTGCCGTGAGTCCTCGGCGCAGGAGGTCCAGTCCGCGGGGGCCGTAGAAGTAGTTGTACCACGCCTGAGTGGCGATCGCCCCGACCCGCCATTCCCCCCACGGGACAAGGGCGCCTACCGAGGCCGGCTTGGTCGCGACGGCGACTCCCCAGTACTTTCGTTCGTCATCGCACGCGACGATCGAGAAGGTGCCCCGGTCCCGTGGGTCGTGCATGCCTCACCCCGCCAGGCCAACGTCCCCTATGAACGCCCCTGGTCCTCCGAGCCGGCTGCGACACCACGACTCTGAGTCGAGTGCGACGGAGTTCGCGCCCTTTCCAACTCGAGCAATCCGGAGTTCGTCCTAAGGGCTGGGCGTGAGGTACTTCAAGAAATCCCGATGGCCGCGACCGATCCGCAGGGAGCGCAGCTGGTCGGTGGGGACGAACCGGAGTTCGGCCCACCCGGGATCCTTCTTGCGAGGTCGCAACGTGGTCAGTTCGTACACGAATCCGATCGCCCAGTGGTACACCCGCCGACGGGTCCTGCCGGAGCCCTTCCACAGCCCCGTCGGAAGTCGGCAGGAGTCGATGCCTACGAGGCGGGGGTGCGGGTCGGTGACCCCTCCCCATCTCTTGGCGATTCGCACCGCCGCCTGGGCCGGATCTTCGTGGATCATTAGGTGAGTGGCCGGCAGAGCCCATTCTCCTTCGCGTGCGAGCTCCCGAATTCGCCACACTCCAACGCCCCCCCTCTCGGGCCAGTTGCGGTGGGGTCGCGGTCGACCGAACAAAACCGCTCCCCGGCGGTTCCGAACCAGAACGAAAGCGGAGAGACAGAGACCACCGGGAGGGAGGTGGATTAGCCACTTGCGGTTCGTCTTCCCGATCCGGGCCCACCGAGTGGTCGCTGGCTCCATCCCATGGGCCCCAGCCCCGGTGGGTACTTACGCTCGGTCGCACAAGCCAATGCTATCGAGTGGGTGCGACGGACTTTCCACCCACCTGCGGGGAGATGGACCGGGTATCTCCCGCTAGGCGAACTCGCCCTTCGACCGAGAGAACTTCACGATGAACATCGCGCTGATGAGTGCGTTCATTCGACCGCCTCGACCGGGGACCAAGGCGCCTGCGGTTAAGTTGACGAGGACAGGCCGACCTTCTCGTCCCCGCGGGGAAGGAACTTGCGGAGGGCGGCGTTGAACGCCTCGGGATTCTGGAAGTGCGGGTAATGTCCGGAATTCGGGATCGTCACGACACGGCACCGCGGGATGGATGCCCCGGCCATTTCCGCGATGGCACGCAACCAGAGCGCGCTGGTTTGACCGTGAATCATCAGGGTCGGGAGTCGGATCTCGGCCAACGTGGCCCGAGACAGATTAGGGTAGGGCGTATCGGTCTCTTTCACCGTCTTCCCGTTGTCGACCATCATCTTCTGAATCGCCTCCGGGAGCTGTTCGAGTACCTTCGGCCGGTCTTCCACCCCGTTCAGGTTGTACCGGACCGCCGCGATGGTGTCGTTCGCCCGGAAGGCGGCGAGCGCGGGGTCGTTGGAGTTTCTCAGGAACCGGGACGCCGAGTAGGCCACCTTGGGGTGGCGGAGGAGAAGGCCGATCGCCTGCTCTCGGCTCTTCGGGTCGCGCAGGAGGAGCGAGGCGATCGCCGGTTCCACGAGGGTCAGGGATCGGAGCAGCTCCGGCTGACGGGTGGCGAGGTAGGCGGCGATGAATCCACCGTAGGAATGGCCGACGAGATGGACCGGGTCCAGGTTCAGAAGCTGGATGAGGCCGGCGAGGTCAGCAGCGTTGTTCTGGATGGTGCTGTCGCTCAGGTCGCCGCTACGGACATTGGGGTAGGCGTAGCGTCGACTGTACGTGACCGTACGGAAGTCGCCGGAAAATGCGCTCGTCTGGGCGTCCCAGGCGCGATAGTCGGTGGGGATACCGTGAACGAACACGACGGGCGGCCCGGTTCCTCGCTCGGCCCAGAATAGGCTGACTCCCCCGACTTCGACCGTGCCCATGCCAGTTCTGGAAGTTCACCTTACTATTTCCAACTCCCCGAACCGTTCGCTCGAGAGATTCCTCCCTGGCGAGCGGTAGACGGGCGCTCCGATGCTCTTCAAATCCCCGTGTGAATCCCCTTGCTCCGGTCTGCCGGATGGGTTCTCCTGAAGGGGCGTCTCGACCCAGCTTCGGACGCGCGTTGCGGAGCCGCCCGTTCTTCCTGCTGTGGCTCTCTCAACTGATCTCTCAGTCCGGCGACTTCGTCTTCGAGGTGGCCCTCCTCTGGCTGGTCCTCGAGGTCACGGGTTCCGTCTTCGCGGTCGGGCTGGTCGTAGCGGTCACTCTGCTCCCGTCGGTTCTCCTAGGACCGTTCCTGGGCGTATTCGTCGACCGGTGGGACCGGCGGCGGATGTTGATCGTGACCAATGTGGCCGAAGGCGTCGCCCTCGCGGCCCTTTCGGGCCTCCTCCTCGCCCACACGATCAACCTGACTCTGATCCTCGTGGTCGCCTTCTTCCTCGGTACCGGTAGCCAGGTGGTCCGGACCGCGTCGACCGCCGTGATCCCGCAACTCGTCGAGCGAGAGGACCTGCCTCCGGCCAACAGCCTGATGTCGTTCTCCAATTCGTTCAACCAGATCGTCGGACTCTCGGTCGGCGGGGTCGTGGTCGCGCTGCTCGGGGTCACGATACCGATCGAGTACGACGCGCTGAGCTTCTTCCTCGCGGCAGTGATCGTCGGCGCGATCGCCGCCGTTTACGGCCGCCCGAAGGACGCGGGCTCGGGCGCGCCGACCCGCTTCTCCGAGGAGTTCGCCGAGGGGATACGGTTCATCCGGGAGAACCGGTTCCTCATGGAACTCATCCTCCTGGGCGCGGCCGTGAACTTCTTCGGGAACGCCATCGGGGCGTTGTTCGCTCCCTATACCAAGCTCGTGCTGCACGGGGGGCCGGCGATATACGGCTTCCTGGGAGCCGCGATCGCCTTCGGGGCCATCGTGGGCGCGTTGGTCATCGGGAAGATCGAGACGCGGAAGACCTCCGGGAAGTACCTGTTCGGAGGAGGCGTGGCGACCGGCGCGATGATCGCGGCTCTGGGACTTACCTCGACGATCCCCGTCGCCTTCGCGGTGGTGCTCCTGCTGGGCGTCGCGCTCTCTGTCACGAACATCCCCATCTCGGTCCTGATCCAGGCCAAGGTTCCAGGGCGGCTCTTGGGCCGGGTCCTCGCGGCCTTCGGCAGCCTGATCACGATCGCCGGTCCCGCGGGGGCCTTCTTCGCGGGCGCCTTCGCGGCGGCTACCTCGGTGAGCACGGTCTACCTCGTTTCGGGAGGGGTCATCCTCGGGGTCCTCGGACTGGGCTTCGTGGTCATGGGCGACCTGCGCGATATTTCGTACTAGAACGGACGAAGTCGCCACCGGGTCTCCCATCGAGATGGGTGCAACAGGGGTTGCACCCACCCCGAAAGCGGGTTACACGCGGACGGAAAACCCCGAGCGCGGCGGGTCGGGGTGAGGTTTAGGGAGAGGGGTTGCGACTCCGTCGAGGCGACGGACGACCCATCGAAGCTGCCACGGAATTGCCGCCCCCTTAGTCCTGGGATTTCTCCGGGCGAGCTGTTTCCCCGGAGGCAGGGGTTCGCAGAATCGGGAGGGCGGGAGTGCGCCTTCCTGAAGGTCCTTATAGGAATAGTTCGATGTCGCGGCCCCTCGGGGACGTGGAATGATGAGCACTAGAAGCCCAGTCCTGCGAACCCTCGTGATCGGGGCCGTTCTTGCGTTTGCCCTGGTAATGGTTCTGCCCACCGGCGCGGTCACGCCCTTGGGAGCGGTCTCGGCGGAATCTTCCCACTCCGCTCTTGCATCCTTCGCCCCACGGATTTCCGAATCGGCCCTCGGAGTGTCCGCGAGTTCGATCGTGCGAGCCCTGATCCCGAACTCGGGAGGGATCAGCTATCTCGCGGGGAACGGAACCGAGGCGGTGTTCGGATACTTCCTCGCCAACGGTTCCAGCGAGCTCGCCGAGTTCAACGGAACGACCGGCGCCATCACGGACCTTCAGGACCTCGGCGGAGGTTACACGAGCTACCAGAACGGCGTCGTCTGGACCGGGTCGGAATACCTGATTTCCGATTACAACACGACTTTGGGAATGACGACCTTCGAGACCTACACGGATCTGGCCGGCCTTCATACGGTCACTCTCCCAGTGAGTGCGTCGATCGCCTGGACCCTCCCCGGAGTGACGGGGGGACGGCTCTACCTCTTCGGCGGGGGGATGTTGGTCGCGCTCAACGCCGGAACGCTCGCCCATGTGAAGACGTACTCGTCCATTCTTCCGACGGGCACGATCATCGAATCGGTCGCGGCGGAAGACGGCCGGGTCTACTTTGGTGGATCCATCACCCCCGCCGGGGCCGGGACGTACGCATTTTACGGCTACATCACGCTCCACAGCGCCCTCCTCACGCAGTTGAGCCCGAGGGCATCGTACCCCTCCGACATCACGACCGCGGTCATCTCGGTGGTGACCCTGCACAACCAGGTCTACTTTGGCGGGGAGACCGTGGTCTTCAGCACCTCTCCCACCTTCGTGTACTACACGACGGGCGCCATCCTCCTCATCTACCACCCGAGCACCCACGCGATGACGAACCTGAGTGGACTCCTCCCGTCGAACACGAGCGTCGACCAGCTGCTTCCGATGGGCAACGACGTCGGGATCGCCGCCCCGGACTACAACCTGACCCTCGGGGAGGACGTGATCCCCCACTTCTTCGTCCTTCACGGAGGAACGAGCCTGACGAACAAGACCGGCGTCGTCGGGATCCATCTCGGGGTGTACGCCGTCCAGTGCGTCGTCTCTTCGGGACATCTCATCGCGAGCGGGTTCGACCTGAAGAACGACTCGGCCACGATACTCGAGAGCATCCCTACGAGCCGCTTGGTCTGAGCGGAAAGGGCTCCGGGCCGAACGCGACCCGAAAGAGTTGAAGAGGGCCCGGCTCCGCGGACGGGTGTCAGTACCCCCGGAACATCTCCCAGTCGATGTCGTCCTCAATGATCCCGAGTTGTCCCTGGAGACTCGACACCGTTTCCTCGACCATCTGAGGAAGCCCGCAGACGTAGAACTTGGGGTGGTTCAGGGGCGCTGCAATCTCCCGCACCCACGCCGGTGTGATCCGTCCGACCCGGCCCGTCCAATCGGCCTTCGACTCGGTCCGGCGGGTCACGGTGTAGTGGACCTTCACGTGAGGCGAGGCACGGGCGAGGGCATCGAGCTCGGCTCGGAACACGAACTCCTCCGGGACCCGCGCGGAGTACAGCAACCGCTTCTCGGAGGAGTCGTTCGTGTCCGCGGCATATCGGAGCATGCCCCGGAACGGAGTGATCCCGATCCCGCCCGCGATGAACACGCTCGGGCGCGTTCCGTCGAACAGGAAGGAGCCGAGGGGACCGTAGATCTCGGCGGTGTCGCCCGGCTGGAGCTGCGAGAGTGCCTGCTTGAACGGTGTGTCCGAGATCTTGCACGTGATGGCGATGTGGTCCTTCTCGGACGGGCTCGAGGAGAGCGAGAAGGCTCGCACGGCTCCCCAGGGATCATCGACGCCGGGAAGCGCGAGGCGCACGGCTTGGTTCGACAGGTAGCGGAACTCCACGGCCTTGGTCGAGAAGAGGAAGGTCATCGCGGTGGGGGATTCGCGTCGACTCTCTAGGAGAGGAAGGACCACGCGGCGAGGCGGGGGCAGAGGAGCGGGGGGAGCACCTTGGATGTGCACAGTCCCTACGACGGTCGCGGACCTATAATGAGTCGATTCAAGGGAACTGGGTCACGGATGATTCGCCGCAGATCCACCCCTCCGTCCGGGTTCCACTTTTCGTGGACCTGGGGGGGAAACGGGTCGTACTCAGCCCCGAAGCGACCTTCAACACCCGAGCGCGTCGGGACGGATTGACTACCGGCGCCCCTCTCTCTCAGTTGGTGGGAACACCGAGAGGGAGAGAAAATGCAGTTCGCGGGAGCAACCAAGGATCTCGACGAATACCGCCTCCGGGTGGATCGGCCGCTCCTGCGCTGGGACCGGCACGTTAGCGGGTGTCCGGAGTGTCTCTGGGCCGGAACCCAGATGTGCCTCGACGGGGAGGATCTGGCCTCCCAGGTGCGGCAGGCCCGATTGGCGCTGGTGCGGGCGGAGGCTCGCGTTCACGTTCGGGAAGCCAAGCTCCTGCGTCTCCCCCTGCGGGCCGACCCGTTGGGGTGGCTTCGGGTGGGCCGAGCGGGCGCCCATCCGTAGCAGCCCCCGCGGCCTCGACCCCAACCCCTTCCCCCGGCCCGCCTCGACCCCACGCGGAAGGGCGGGGCGAACCCACCGGTTCAGCGGATGGTGACGGAGTTGAGAGTGGCTCCCAAGCCCGGTCCGGCCATCGACACGGATGCGAATTCGCTCGCGCCGCTCAACGTCCCCTGATAGGCGGAGTCGTAGACGGAAGCGTATCCGGAGAACGAAACCTCCAGCAGGTAGACATGCGACGCGTTCAGGCCGCCGGCGTGGACCGTGAACGTAACGGGTACGTCGAGGTTGAGGTGGACATTCGGAGTGAGCGTTAGCGAGCAGTTTCCGTAGTAGCAGATGTCGTAGAGTTCGGTGAACGTGTAGTCCCCCGCCCAGTTCGAGTCGGCGAACCAGTACGAGCCGTTCGTCTGGTCGTACAGGTAGGCGTACGCGCCGAGGGAGGAATACGCCTCGGAAATACAGTACGAGTACGTCGCGCTCGTCAGCAGGCAGTTCGCGCCTCCGATCCGGGACGTCACCGTGGCTTTGACCGTCCACTTCGCGTGGATCACATTGTTACCCGAGTAGGCCGGAATGGGAACGAAGACCGTCAACCCCGCCGACGCGCCGCCCGAGTCCCCGTAGAACGGTCCACAGGACGTCGCGTCAGTCTTCATGGAGAACCCTCCCACGCCGGTAGTGGCGTCGAAGGAGGGAGCCCGCGTGACCTTCCCCATGGCGCAGCCGGAACTGGAGGTGGAGGTCGACGCGTAGGTAGTGACTCCGGTGTACGGCGCTTTGAGCGTGATCGTCGGGTGGCCGGCCGAAGAAGCTCCCGCGAGCGGGGAGAGGATAAGGAGGCCCGCGATGCCTAACAACGCGATGGTGAGAGCGCTCCACCGGCGTCGGGGGACTGCGCCGTGGACCGGCCGGTCCCGTACTGTCACGTGCTGCGGTTCCATGGTTTCTTCCAACTCCTACTCGTTCGCGAACGGTCGGACGAGTCCCGTACCGCTCGGCACCCCATCGACTTCGACGATATAATCCCCCATGGCCCGAACCTGCCTTTCCCAGCGCCTAGGGCCTAGCCGCAGGGTGTCGGATGGGTGCAACACTGGTTGCACCCACTCGGTCCGGAGGGCTATGAGGAGTACGGGGGTGGGTTTCAACCGGACCTACGATGGATCCCGGGAGCTACGCCGTCCGGCCTTGTGTCGAGGCGGATTACGAGTCGATGGCTCGAATCAGCACGGCCATCGAACCGACGCTTCCCCAGACGGTGGCGGACCTCCGTCATTGGGACAACGTGCTGGCCCAGGAGCCCGGCCGTATCAGCCTGAAATTGGCCGTCGAGGAGCGCCGGTCGGGAACCCTCGTCGGGTACGGGGGACTGAGCCACACGGTGTTCAACTACCACCCTCACAAGTACTGGGTTCGAGTGGCCGTGGACCCGGTCCATCAGAACCGAGGGATCGGCCAAGAGCTGTACACCCTTCTCGAGAGGGCGGCCGTGGACCGAGATGCGGTGTGCCTCTGGGGCAGCGTACGGGACGACGTCCCCCGGGACGTCCGGTTCCTCGAACGGCAGGGCTTCGTCACCCTCCGGAAGACCTGGCTGTCTAGACTGGATCTGACGAAGCTCGACCTCTCGGGATTCCCGGACCGCTCGAAAGCCTTGAGCGACCAAGGGATCCGGATCACCACTTTGGCCGCCGAGGGCTCCGACCGGCCCGAGGTTCGACGCCGCCTCTACCAACTGAGTCGGATCTCTTCCAAGGATACGCCTCGGATGGGGGAGTACACACCGGCCACCTTCGAGGAATTCGTCTCGATCGATGTCGCCGGCCCCCAAGCGATGCCGGACGCCACCTTCCTGGCCTGCGTGGGCGAGGAGTATGTCGCGTGGAGCTCCCTCGAACGGGAACTCGGCACGCCGGAGACGATCGGAATCGGGTTCACCGGAACTCTCCCCGACTATCGAAATCGCGGGATCGCTTCGGAACTCAAGCGCCGGGCGGTGGAGTACGCGAGAGCGCATGGCTACCGGTCCCTCATCACCGGAAACGACTCGCTCAACACCCGCATCTGGGCCATCAACGAAAAACTCGGCTTCCGTCCGGAGATCACCTGGCTCCAGGCGGAGAAGCCCTTGCCCTCGACCAAGCCATAGGGGAGCTCCCCCGAGATCGAACCGGGAACCTCTCGTTCCGACTGGGGGCAAGAGACCCCTTTCCGGCCACGCGGGAGAGAACGGTGGATCCCCCTGTCACGGATGGACGTCAGGCGGACCGCTGTTTCAATCGCACCCCGTCCGGGCCCTCTACCGTCAGCCCGGCTTGGGCGCAATGTTGGAGGACCCGGTTGAGTCCGGCCAGCGAGACCCGATGTCCTCGCCGATCGAGCTCTTCGAGAAGCTGGCGACGGCGAATGGGGGTGGAACTGGATCCGAGGATGGCGATCACCGGGTCGATCACGCCGGGCGCAATTCCGGCGATCACGGGTGGTGGACGCACTAGAGGAGACGAATCCGTCACGGCGGTCGAGCACGCGACCGCTCCCTCATATCGTCAATTCCCCCAGCGAGGGTGGGAACGGTTCGCACTCGCGTGGATTGGCCGCTCAACAGGCGATGACCCGACCCGAGAGATTGGCCCAGTTCCGGTCGACCAGTCGCTCGACCTCCTCCTCGGAGACCTCCGAGAATTCCCGGTACCACTCCCACACCGCGAACAACTGGATGGGAGCGAGTGGGCAGACCACGTTGTCGACCAGGTACTGGACCTCCTGGACCACCTCCCGTGGGGAGACCCCGACGGCGACCACCACGTGGCTCGGGTGCTGGGACCGCATCGCCTCGAGCGCGCAACGGACCGTCGAGCCCGTGGCCATCCCGTCGTCGACCAGGATGACGGTTCGTCCCGTGAGGTTCGGTCCCGGTCGTCCGTGCCGCAGCCGGCCTGCGAGTCCTTCGGCCTCCTTCAGCTGGGCCCGGAACTCAGGCTCCAAGTCCTCCGGTTCCAGGCCCAGCTCCCGGACCCGCTTCGGGTCCACGAACCGCGTTCCTCCTTCCGCGACCGCTCCCAGCCCATGTTCGGGTGTCCCTGGCGCACCAACTTTCCGTACCACGAGGAAGTCGAGTCGTGCCCCGAAACGATCGGCGACGACGGAGGCGACCGGGACGCCTCCTCGTGGGAGGGCCAGGACCGTCGGTCGTTGCCCACGGTAGGGTTCGAGCGCATAGGCTAGTCGCTGGCCCGCGTCGGCCCGATTCAGATACGATGAACCCGGGGCTCTCATGGGGTCCCGACCCCCCCCGGCAGACCTTGTCGATGAAGGAACGGAAAAGCTGCTCGTCAATTCGATTTGACTTCGTGGGAGGGGTCCCTATCCGTCCGCCAGATCGCTCGAACGGGGGAGCCGCCGGTCCTTGGGCTTCGAGGGCGGGTCGGGGGGCGTGGCAGGGGAGTTGGCGGGTCCGGGGGGCAGCGGGATGCTCGGGTCCTGGCCGGAGGATCCTGAGGTGAGGGGCGACACGTAATCCGGCTCGGTCGACGGTGTGTACGGTTTCGATGTTCCGTGGGAGTTCTTCTCCTCCAACAGGGTCGCGAGATAGGCCGAGAACATCGTGTTCGCTCCCCCGCCGCCCTCACCGGAAACGAGGGTGTCGGGCGTGATCCGCACGTGACCCGCCTGTAGCAAATCGACCGTCTTGATCAACGCGACCTTGTCCGGACCGATGACGTCGGCCTGGGCATGGTAAGCATCTCCTTGGGCCTCGCCGATCCGGCGGATCGCCGCGGCGTTCCCGTCGGCCTCAATCCGGGTCGAGTCGCGAATCCCCTCGGCCTTCTTGACCGCCGCCTTCGCGTTGTTCTCGTTGATGACGATCTGGAGATCCGCCTGGACGACCTCCGGCTGCATGTTCGCGCGGGCCGTCATCGCCTGGAGAGCGATCCGCTTCTCCTCCGCGACCGCCTGCTCCACGTACTGCGCCTGCTCCTGGACGGCAATCTCCCGCTTGGTCTGTGTCGCGAGGAGCGCCTCGTCCACCTGGATGTACGAGATCAACAGGTTCTGCGCCTCGACCATGTACTTCCGGAAGACCTGTCGGGCCTTCTCGACGGCCTCCTCTTGGAGCTGGGAACGGCTCCGCACGAACTCGAGGGCTTGTTTCTGCCCGGCGTTGTTCCGGAACTCGGCATCGATGAGGGGGTGGACGATCTGCTGGATCAGGTTGAACACCGAACCGAACCGGGCGATGACGAACGCGGCGTTCTCGGGGAGGATGCGGATGACCATCCGGACGTCGACTTCCAGCTGGAAACCGTCCTTGGAGGTCACCTTGAGCTGGTTGAACTTGAAGAACTCCGCGCCGCCTGCCGAGTCCTCCGTGAGGTAGGGGTAGTCCGAGCGGTCCTGCGTCGGGGTCGCCGACGGGCGGGACATCCTGGGGGCACTCGGCCGGTCGGAGCTCGCCCAATCGACCATGATCGCGCTTGTCGGGACTAGGTAGGCCGTGAACGCCTTCGCGTTGAGATTGTAGCGGCCCGGGGCGAGGGGGTTTCGCCAGATCCCCCGCTTGTTCCGGTCGGTGGTGAGCAGGCTCTCGACCTCGGCGGTCAATCGCTGGTCGAAATCCGGCTCGGTCGAGACCGGGACCGGTTTCTCGAGGGGCCGATCGAGCTCCTCGCCGAGATTCGACCGGAGGACCGCGACGAACCCGGGGGGGACTTCGTAGGTGTCGATGACCCCGACCTCGAAGAGGAGCGGGTTCACGTAGTAGGTTCCCGGCTGGATGGTGTCGGCCTGAGGGCCCCGGAACCCACCGCTATCGAGGAACGCCTGGCCGTTCTGGAAGTAGGTGTGGTCCCGAGCGTGGGGGAAACGGGGCGTGGGGGTTCGCTCGGGCTGGGGCGCCACCAGGAGCTTGGAGGGGAGCGGTTGTCCGTCCTGGGCGGTCACGAGACCGACCTTCCCCGCCTGAATCTGGATAGCGGTCTGGACCGTGGTCGCGAAGAGGCGGGTGTTGATCCGGTATCGACCGGGACGGAGGAAGCCGACCTGGGGGCCCTTGAATCCGCCGGTGTCGAGGAACTTCTCCCCATCCTGGAACTGGTTCGAGTCCACCTCGTCCCCGAGTCGACGACCGGGTGGAAGGGGGCGGCCGTCGATCGATTCGATGGTCGCGATGTTGTTGGCACCCACCTCGATCACCGGGACCTTCGCGACGGACCAGATGACCGGCATCCGGAAGTAGAGTCCTGGCATCAGGGTCGCGGCCTGGACCCCGATCTGGCCGTGCCGGGCGATGACCTGCCCGGGGGGCATCTTCCTTCCGAAGATCTTCCGGGTGGCGATGCCCACCTGGCTCTCGCTGATCAGGTAAAGCCCGCGCAGGAGGAAGACGACGACGACCAGCGCGACCAGGAGGAGGATCACCAGGACGAGTTCCGTAGTCGGATCCACTGCCCTTGCCCCCGGCGCTCGGGCCCGTGGAAGAGACCGCTTCCTAGGGCCGGCGGCGGACGAATGGCAAGTGGGTAGTTGAGCCCTGCTAGCCTGTCGGGAAGCCTGGTTCGGGAGCCGGCCGGCGCCTGGTTACTTGCTCTGGAAGAGGCCGATGGGGAGATCGCCCGGAGCGTGCACCACCGCGTGCCAACCCGGGGGAATCTCGGTCTTGGGGAGGACGATCCGTGCTCCCTCCCGTTGGGCGGTCTTCAATGCCTCGTCGAGGTTCGGGACGGTCAGAAAGGCGATGGTCGCGGAGGACTCGCCCTTCTCGAGGACCCGGACCCCCGTACTCGACCCCTTGCTGATCTCGTCCGAGCGCATGGCGTACCCTCCCATGTCCGCTAGGATGTCGAAGTGGTAGCCGAACACCTTCTCGAGAAACCGGCGGGTGGCCGAGGGGTCCTTCGACGCGTACTCGACATGGTCGGTCGTGACGGGTTCGTGATGCGTCATCCGGGTTCTCCTCTCCCGCGCAGGTAGAGCCCCCATCGGTTTCAGTGGGATAAACTGACCGAAACCGCGTCAGGTCGTGGGAATCCGTGCGGAATCCGGTCCCCAGTGACGCGCGAGCAATCGCGAGACCTCTTCATCCGAGACCTGGGGAAACTCGCGGTACCATTCCCCGACGGCGAACAACCGGCGGGGGATGAGCGGGCACACGACCTCATCGACCAGAGGTCGAAGGGCGTCGACCGCCTCCTGCGAGGAGACCCCCACCGCGACGACCACCCGGCTGGGGCGTTGCAGTCGAACCGCCTGGATCGCGCAGCGAACGGTCCCACCGGTAGCCATCCCATCGTCGACGAGGATGACGGTACGACCCTCGAGGACCGGAGGAGCCCGCCGCCCTCGGAACGTACGGGCCAGTCGGGTGACCTCCTCCATCTGGACACGGACCTCGTGTTCGATGTCCTCCGGGCGAAGGCCGAGACCTTCCAGCAGGGTCTGGTCGAGGAAGCGCACTCCCCCTTCGGCTACCGCCCCCAGTCCGAACTCGCGGTTGCCGGGAGCACCCACCTTCCGTACGACCAGGATGTCGAGCGGAACCCCGAGGCGGTCGGCGACGACGGAGGCGACCGGAACCCCTCCTCTCGGAAGGGCGAGGACCGTCACCGGCCGCCACCGGTACGCTTCGATGGCCTCCGCGAGCCGCCGGCCTGCTTCGATCCGGTCTCGGTAGGGCGCTCCCGGAGTGGTCATGGACACGAGACTCCCACGGGGTCCTTGGCCCCAAGCTCGAAAAGCCGCCCGTCGAATCCAATTGACGCGGTCGGACCGAGCTCGGGGCCCGACGGCCACCGAGGTGGCGGCGGGGTCGGGTGAGAAGGCCGACTCCCCCGGTTCAAGGGATGAGTACCGCCGCGCCGTCGAGTCGTCCGCTACGGAGCTCCGCCAGCGCCTCATTGGCTTCGGCGAGGGGAAACGGCCGGGTGGTGGTGCGTACCCCGGCTTTCTCGACCATCGCGAAGAACTCCTCTCCGTCGGCTCGAGTGAGATTGGCCACCGAACGGATGGTGCGTTCGCCCCAGAGGAGCTCGTAGGGGAAGCTCGGGAGGTCGCTCATGTGGATGCCGGCACAGACGACGATGCCGCCCTTCGAGGTCGCGGCGAGAGCGGCCGGCACGAGGGGGCCCACCGGCGCGAAGATCAGGGCCGCGTCCAAGGGCTCCGGAGGCCGCTCGTTCGACCCGCCCGCCCAGACCGCTCCGAGGGTTCGTGCGAATTCCTGGGTCGGGTTGTCACCGGGCCGTGTGAAGGCGTAGACCTTCTGGCCGCGATACCGGGCGATCTGGACGGCAATATGGGCCGAGGCTCCGAATCCGTAGAGCCCGATGCGCTCGCCGGGGCCCGCGAGGCGCAGGGCCCGGAATCCGATCAGACCCGCGCACAGGAGGGGTGCGGCCGGCACATCCGCGAACCCGGGGGGGATCGGGAAGGTAAAGCGGGCGTCCGCCACCACGTACTCGGCGTACCCCCCATTGAGGTCGTAGCCGGTGAACTTCGCCCGGTCGCACAAGTTCTCGCGTTCCGATCGACAGTAACTGCATTCACCGCAGGTCCAGCCCAGCCAGGGGACTCCCACGCGATCGCCGATCCGATGGTCGTGGACGTCGGAGCTCGCGTCCTCGATCGTTCCCACGATCTCGTGACCGAGGATGAGGGGGAGTTTCGGGCGCGAAAGTTCCCCGTCAACGATGTGCAGGTCGGTACGGCAGACCCCGCAAGCGCCAACTCGGATCAGAACCTCACCCGGGCCGGGTCGCGGCGTCTCCCGTCGTTCCTCCGGTCGGAGGGGCGCGCCGACCTGGTCGAGGACCATCGCGCGCACCCAGCACCCTCCGAGCCCACGGCCCGGCCAGGGCCATGGTCATCTCACCATAAGTCACGGCTGGTGTCAGAGCTATGGGACCTTCCTCCGGAACCTGCGATCGGGCGGTCTCCGGCCGAGGTAGAGGGCCGGTCGGCCACACCGATCCGCTGCCCTATCAAGAAAGGGAAGAGTCACCGAGCCGGAGGTCCGGCCCGATGACCCGAAGGAGTTGGTTGGCCGCTACTTTCCACTCCTAGCTGTACCTCTTCCAGGTGATGGTAAAGTGGTCGTTCTTCAGGTCGTACGTCGTGAGCTTGCTGATGCTCTGCTGCGTCAGGCCCGAGACGTAACCGAGGGTCGTGATCTCGTTGATCGTCGCGTGCGCCCCGTGCGGCAGGCCGCCAAGCCCCGAGTAGTACCCGTTAATCTCCGCGTCGCAGTTGTAGAACGTGGTCACACCGGTCTTCGCCAGGTAGTAGCCCTGGCCAACCAACGATTCGGAGATGCACTCGGCCGACGTGTCCGCGCCGCTCTGACAGGCTCCCCCGGTGGTGCAGGTGGCCGGGTCGCCCTGGTACATGAAGCTCGAGGCATTGTTATTCAGGTCCTCCACCACGATCGTGTAGATACCGGGCAGACCGTTGACACTGACGTGCGGGTTGTAGAGGACGTAGGCGTTCATGATGTCGCCCGCGGCCACGGAGGAGCTGACGCTGATGATGGACTCGTACGGGTAGAACTCGTACCAGGTCCAGTAGTACGGTCCGGAGGTCGTGGAGACGCAGTACTCGTAGGTACCGCCCTGCTCGACCGTTCCGTCATTGAACCCATCGATTCCGACCCACTGGTCGCTCAGGGACGGATCGTGGTTAGCGCAGGAGATCGTCGGGACGATCCACTCGGCGTAGGCCTCCAAGATCGTGCCCCCGGTCGCGTTATCCGCATAACCGCCCCAGTTGGTGCTGGTCCACTTCTTCGTGCCATAGCCCTGCAGTTGCGCGGCCAACGACGCCGGGACCTTCACGGCGCCCTGCGGCGCCGTCTTCGCCGGCTGCAACGCAGGTCCTACGTGGCTTGCCACCGTGGCCCCCACGATGAACGCCCCGGCAAGGCCAAACCCCATGATTGCCATGGAGGCTACGGCCAACGCCAGGAAGGGCGACGTTCGTTCACTCTTTCTCCAACTCATTCTATTCTCGGGTTGCTCACTCAAGGCGATTTCCCCCGCGTGTCGTATCAAGTTATACTACATAAACCGCTGAGATTGGGCTATCCATTCACCCCCATAATTTCCGTTACAGCCCATAGTTTCCGTAACTGCGCATATCTTCCGTGCCCTGTGATAGGCTACACCGGTGCTGTCCTCCCGTTCCTGAAGCCACCCTTCGGGCCGACCATTTAATTCCACCCAAACGGAGCCGGTACGTTCGGCCGGCGGCCCTCGCCGCGGTGGCTTATCTCGAGCACGAACCTGGCCGACTCCATGACGCGGTCCGTCGCGATCGGGGCGAACGTGCCCAGCTCGAACCGGACTCTCCTCCTCCTCGTGCTCCTGGGACTCATTTGGGGGTCCGCGTACCCGGTGATCCGGTACGGGATTGTAGACGGTGCGACCCCGCTCACGTACGCGGCCGTACGCTATGCGTTCTCGGCGGTAGCAATCGCGGCCGTCGCAGCGGGCTCCGGCATCCCTCGGCCCACCGCACGGTCACTCGGCCTATCGGCCCTTCTCGGCCTTCCGATCGTGGGAGTGTATGGGCTCCTGCTGTACGTCGGAGAGGCGACGACCTCCGGAAATCTCTCCGCCATCCTGATCGCGGTCGCGCCCCTCCTCACCGCGCTGTTCGCACTCGGAATCCTTCCCGGGGAGAGGTTGCACCGACTCGGGTACGTCGGATTGATCGTGGGGTTCGTCGGGGTGGCCGTGCTGGTCGCTCCTCCGCCGGGGGTTGTCCTCGCCAGCAGCTTCTGGGGACCCCTGGAGGTAGTGGGGGCCGCGGCCAGTTTCGCCATCGGGTCCGTGATCCTCCGACGGCAGCGCCCGCAGGGAGAGACGCTCTGGGGCGTCTCGGTCCAGTTCGCGATGGCCACCGTCCTCCTCGGCGCCCTGCTTCCCGTCTTAGAGCCGCATCCCGCACTTCCCCTCACCACGGGCGTCCTCCTCGCCGTGGCCTACCTCGTCGTCGGACCGTCGCTCGCGGGGTACACGCTTTACTTCTACCTCCACCATCACGTGGGACCGGGCCGGGCCAACGTGGTCGCCTATGTCAACCCGGTCGCCGCGCTCTCGATCGGCACCCTCGTGTTCATGGAGCCGTTCCAATGGTGGGAGCTCGCCGGATTCGGTCTGATCGTCATCGGGTTGACCCTCGTCACCTACCTCCGGCCGGCCGCCTCGAAACGCGTCCCCTAGTGGGTGCACCATACCTTGCACCTATCGTCCCCGAAACTGCGTTATAGCCCGCTTGGACCTGACTCGCCATGGCGCCCCGGAAAGGTGACCCAATCGAGTTCGCCCGCACCCGACTCCTCGTGAAGGACTTCGCGAAATCCTGGCACTTTTACCAGGACAAGCTCGGCCTCACCCCGGCCAAGGGGCACGGCGCGCCCCCGTACGGAGAGTTCCTGACGAACGGGAAACCGATTGTTTCGATCTACGACCGTAAGCTGATGGCGAAAGCCGTCGGACTCAAATCGGGAAGGTACTCGAACTCCAACACCGGTCGCTCCGCGGTCATCTTCGAGGTAAAGGACGTCGATGGGGTCGCGAAGCGGCTACGATCGAAGGGGGTCCGCCTGCTGCAGGGGCCGACCGACCGACCGATGTGGGGGCTCCGAACGATTCACTTCCAAGACCCCGACGGGTACCTCGTCGAGGTCTACATGCGACCCCGAAGGAAGTAGGCCCGAGCGGGGTGGGTGCCCCACCCCTTGCACCCACTCAACGCGGTGAACTCAGGCTCGCCGTTCAGAGCCAGTCGTATCCTGCGCTCCGAGCGACAATCCGAGTCACCCGAATCTCTTCAGGGAAGAGTGCAAACACCACTCGGTACTCTCCGACGCGAAGGCGGAAGAGATCGGTCTCCCCGCTGACGCCTCGGAGTTTCTTCAGGTCCCCCCGCCCTTCGGTTGCAAATCGAGTCAGGGCAATGCGGATTCTCCCCTGAGTCTTTCGGTCCAGGGAGCCGAACTCGGCTTGGGCCCGAGAAGATAGGAGGACTGCCCGTTTCACGGAATGTCCTCGAGCTTCCTCCAGCCCTTGGCTTCCTTGAGAATCGAGTATTGCTCCTCCATGAACTCGGAGTAGCGGGCCGCCTTCAGAAGCCTACGGATCACCGAGTCGTAGGTCTCCCCCTTGTGTCCGAGGGACCTCAACTGGTCCCGAGTCGCCACATCCAACTGGATGGTAGTCGCCATCGGTCCTCGGTCAGTAGTCATAGCGGCACATAGCTATTATGCGTTTCCATAGTAGCGCGGGCAGAGAGTTCCGAACACTCACCTATGCCGTGGTCGACGGCACACTCATCCAAGGAGCCAATTCTTGACGCTGGACTCGGGGAGTCGCGGAGCGTGACGACGAATGGTCTCGCGTACATCCCGAGTAATCTCCAGCAAGTCTTCCCCCATCGGAGATAGCTCAATTCCGATCGGTATGCTCAGCCGCCTCCCGGTACGTTCACGTTTCCACCTCGCACCGGGCATGGCTCGAATCGAGATGAGGGCGAACTCGTTCATGTCGAGGATCAACCGGCGAAACGTTTCGGGGTGGAGGCCCATTGACTTTCGTAGGGTCACGGGAACCGTCAGCGGCTGTCCCTGAAGGTGCTCGAGCACGTCCCTCGCATGCCGATTGCGAAGGACAAAACTCAAGGAATCATCTCTCTCAATCAGGCGAGGTGCTCCATGACGTCGAGCCATGTTTCACTTAATGTGTTTCTGCACATAAATCCTCTATTGCGGGGGTGACGGTCACATATCCTCCCCCCAGTTGGTGGTCGGGCCTGAGCTTTGAAAGTGGGTGCATCCCTCATTTCACCCACCACCTCCCTCGATGACTTCCTGAGGTACCGGGCGACTCGACCGCTGTGACCCCGAGTCGTGCGGCCGCCCCGCTCCGCCGGGGCTTGTCGGTCGGCCGAGGATCTCCCTGGACGCACGCGGTCGAACGGTTCGACCGGGCGAACTTTGAGGGGGATTTGATCGGCGACACCTGGCGACACCGGATCGTCTACGAGGTGGGACGAACGCCCGCCCTTCTCCAACGCGCCGGCCTCGCCCGACCCGTCCGGGGTCCGGGGGGCGTGAGCTCGGCCCACATACGGCTCCTGAAGACCGGCCTCTCCTTTGGCCCGGCGACCCTTGCCACCCATCTCGTCGCCCTCCGTCGTTTCCTCCGCTGGGCCGGGAATCCTCTCGCCCGGGACCGCGCCGTCTGGGCAATCCCCTCCGGCACGCCGAGCCGTCGGCGTTGGTTGTCCCAGGAACAGCTAGTCCGGCTGTACCGGTTCGCTCGGGACCGGGAGCGGGCCATCGTGGCCCTCGAGGGGTTCAACGGGCTTCGCCGCGTGGAGGTGCTGCGCCTGCGCCACCAGGATGTGGACGTCGCTGCCGGACGCCTTCGGGTTCTCGGGAAAGGGCGCCATGGAGGGAAGTGGCGCACGGTTCCTCTCTCGGCCGAGACGGCACGGGCCCTCCTGGTGCTCCCGAAGCCTGCGACACCCTCTCAGTTGCTGCTCCCTCTCTCCCGCTCGGGGGCTGACCTCCTCCTCCGACGGGCCGCACGGCGGGCGGGATTCCCCGAGGACGGACTCCGCGTCTCCCACCACGACCTGCGTCGCACGTTTGGTCGCCTCGCGCACAAGGCCGGCATGGACCTGGTCCAACTCAAGAATCTCTACGGACACACCTCGCTCGACCAGACCGTCCACTACATCGGACTCGACGAGGACGAGATGCGCGCCGGTCTCGAGCGGTTGACGTCCATGATGGCTCCGTCCCTGGGCGCCCGGGGTCCCCGGAGGCGCTGATCCATAGGGCGGTGGGTGAGACGGGCGTGCGTCATCGACGCACGCCTCTCGGGGGCCGGGGGCCGCGTTAGCTCCCCTTGACGAGCAGCTCATTTCCCGCCGATGTGTTACGAGGAGCGATGGTCGACCTACGCCCGCTCCGCTGGATCTGGATGGACGGCAAGCTCGTTCCCTGGGACGACGCGAAGGTCCACATTCTGACCCATGCGCTCCATTACGCATACGCGGTGTTCGAAGGGATCCGGTGCCACACGACCGACCAGGGTTCGGCGGTGTTCCGGCTCGACGAGCATCTGACACGCTTCCTCGACAGCGCGCGCATCTACCGGATGGCCATGCCGTTCGACCTCCCGGCGCTCCGCACGGCGACGGTGGACCTGATCGCCGCCAACGGGATTCCCCAGGCGTACATCCGACCCATTGCGTACTCGGGGTACGGGCAGATGGGGCTCGACCCGACCCAGAGCAAGGTCCAGGTCGCCATCGGGATGTGGGAGTGGGGTGCCTACCTCGGGTCGAAGGGGGTCCAAGACGGCGTCCGCGCCACCGTATCGAGCTGGGTCCGCATGGACTCCCGGTCGCTCCCCCCCCAGGCGAAGTCCGCGGCGAACTACGCGAACTCCGCGCTCGCGAAGATGGAGGCGGTAAGCGCAGGGTACGACGAGGCGATCCTCCTCAACTCCGCCGGCGTCGTGGCGGAGGGACCCGGGGAGAACATCTTCCGCGTGAAGCACGGGATCGTGAGCACCCCTCCGGCGAGTTCCGGCATCCTGCGGGGCATCACGCGCGACACCGTGATCCGGTTCGTCGCCGACGAGGCGCTCGAGTTCTGGCGGAACGACTTCACGCGGGAGGAACTGTTCACGTCGGACGAGCTCTTCTACTCGGGCACCGCGGCGGGGATCACGCCCATTCGTGAGGTCGACGGACGACCGATCGGCACGGGTTCCTATCCCATCACGAAGCGCCTGCAGGCCCGCTACGAGGCCGCGATCCACGGCCGGAACGCCCAGTACGCGTCCTGGTTGACGCCCGTCCCGAAGTCTAAGAAGTAGACGGGGCCGTCGATCCCCGGAGCCCCGGCAGGACCTCGTTCGCCGCGTCGAGCGCCCGTCGGCTGTACCGCTCGAGCGAGTCCCGTTGGTCCCGCGAGAGCCGGAGCGCGGGCCACCCCCAATGGACGGCGACCGGGTCGCCCGGCACCGGGTCGGGAATCACTCGGGGGTCGTAGACGAGGTCCCGCTCGACGTCCGGCCCCCACCCGATCCGCTCCCCCTCGAGCGCCAGCGAGGGTCCCCGGACCCGAAGCGTGGTGCCGTTCGCTCGAACGACCTCGGCCCACGCGGGCCGGCACGCCTCCATGTTCGCGAGGTTCGTGGGGACGTGTCCGGTGACCGTCCCCACCCCGACGAACGCGACGTGGAACAGGTGGTGGGGCCACGGATGGGCGGGGAGGTGCTCGCCCAGCCGGCGGGCGATCGACCGGGGCAACCCCCGGAGGACGAGGGCGTCCAGCAGCCGGAGGAAGTCCGTCCGGTCGAACGCCTCGAGCAGAGGATTGCCGATCCAGTACGCTTCGACGACCTCCCGGTCGAAGGGCTTTCGTCCGTGCTTGGCCGCGATCGCCTCGAGGTACGGCATCAGGGCCTCGAACCCGGAGAGCATCCGGGCCGCCTCGTCGTGGCCCTCCTCGGAGGTGATCGCCGCGTAGAGGAGCGGGGCGGCCTCCGCGGGGCCGCAGTACTGCAGTCGGTTCGTGGCGATGCTGAAGCGTGCCCCGAGCTGGACCCCGTTCATCTCAGCCGGCGACCCGGCGCGGCAGGAGGTTCCGCAACGACTCGGCCAAGTCGTTCCACTTCTGCCAGCCCACGACGAGGAGGGTGCCCGCGAGGATCGCCGTCGCCCCCGCCGTCTCATCGGCGGTGAACGGCGTCCCCCTGACCAGGATCCCGAGGAGCCAGGTCATGGGGAATCCGAGCACGAGGACCGACGTCGCCACGACGAGGTCGACCTGTTTCAAACCGGCGTACCAGGTGAGTACGAACGCCGTCAGGAGGGCCGCGCTGATGCCGACCCAGACCCACTGCCCGCCCGTGAGGGCGGTCACCGAGCCGTACTGGCTGGTCAGGCCGAGGTAACCGACCAAGAAGACCGCCCCGAACCCCATCCGGCCGAAGCCGACCGTGGTGCTGGGGAGGCGGGCGAGGAGCTTCTTCGAGACGGTGTACTCCGCCGCCCAGAGCGCGGTGGCGGCGAAGACGTACGTCGTCCCGGGGGTCCAGAGCGGGGAGATGATCGAGAGGAGCAGGAGGTTCCCTGCGAGCAAGAGGACGGCCGCGACCACGACCCGGGTCGAGAACCGCTCCTTGAGGAAGAGGACCCCGAAGACCGCGGCCATCAGGAAGAGCGTTCGGTAGACGAACGAGGCGGTGGCCGCCCCGCCGGCCTTGGTGGCGAGCTCGAGCCCCTGGAAGAACAGGAGGAAGGGGATGGCGCCGCCGATGAGGCCGATCAGCGCGAGCCAGCCGAAGTCGACGCCGCGGAGGCGCACGAGGGAGCGCGTGCCGACCACGAGCGCGATCGGCGCGATGAACGCCGCGACGGCGAGGTTCCGCACCGTCACGAACGCCGCCGAGTTCGTCCCCGCGACGGCGTAGGAGTTCACGAAGGTCGAGACCCCGCTGATGAGCGCGGTGCCGAGCACCAGGAGCACTCCCAAGCCTACCAGTCGTCCCGTCGACGCACTGCTGAGCGACATTTCAACTCCGGATTGGTTCCGTGGAACGGGTTGGTTCGGCGTTCGGCGCGGTGATCCGCTGAATCGTCCGGAAATGTTCCTGCGCTTCGAGCGCTTCGGCCTCGGAGAGGAGCGTGGTCGCGAACCCGGCGTGGGTCACGATGTAACTGCCGACCGCGGCCTCGGGCAGGAAGATGAGATTGACGACCTTTCGCGTGCCGGCGAAGTCGGCCTCCACGAGACGGCCCTCGGGCGTCTCCTCGACCACGCGAAGGATCTTCCCGGGTATCGCGAGACACATCGTCCTACGTGCCCCCCTCGATGCGGAAGTCGTCGACCGTCATGATGCTACGCCCCTCCGTGGGCGGATCCCAGGACGGGTGGGGCGCCGTCGTCCACGGTCAGCTCCACGAGACGGATCCCCTGGGCGACCGGGTCGGTCGGGTCGTCGGAGACCTCGACCTCGAGCTGGCTTCCCTGAGCGGGCGTACCGTCCACCACCTCCGGCCACCGCTCCTCGAGCGTGCTCGCCCGGACGTGGGAGAGGGCGCCGATCCACACCCGCACCCGGCGGATCGGAACCTCACCCTCGCGCCGGGCGACCTCCTGGACCTTGCGTCGCAGGTCGCGGAGGAGGGTCTCCTCATGCATCGGTGGGAACCTCCCGGGACGCCGGTGCGCGATCGCCGCCGACCTCGGCGAGGACGGCGTCGGCAACGGGGTCGACCGCCCGGGCCACGGAGGGCGAGAGTCCGACGCCCGGCGAGAAGTCCTCGCCTTCGACGGCGAACACGACGAGGCGGCCGGGGAGCTGGTCGAGCGAGGCGCCGAGCCGGACCGCCTCGCCGACGCTGAGACCGTGGGTGGAGGTGGTGGTCGGTCTCGTGAGCCGCTCCACGAGGTCGCCCTCGACCCGGTGGATGCGGCCAGGATGCCCCTGGGCGGGCACGGCATCGACCAGGACGACCAAGGGGACCCGGTTCCACAGCTCCAAGAGACCCGTGCTCTCGCCCTCGTAGGGAACGACCCGCGCGCGTTCCGCGAGACGGGGTTGCAACCGGCCGGCGGCCTCGAGCCCGAGGGCGTCGTCGCGGCGGTGACGGTTCCCCACCCCGATGACGAGCGGCCGATCGGTCATCGTCCGACCCCTAGTCCCGCACCAGGTCGAGGTCGAGGAAGTGCGTCGCGCAGGAGATGCACGGGTCGTGGTTGCGGATCGCGCGCTCGCACTGGAAGGTGAGCGCCGGCTCGTCCAGGTCGAGCGAGCGAGTGACGAGATGGCGTACGTCGTCCTCGATCCGCTTCTGGTTCTGCGACGTGGGTGCGACGATGCGGGCGGACGTGATGTGGCCCTTCGGGTCCAGTTCGTACCGGTGGAAGAGCAGACCGCGGGGGGCCTCTGTCGCCGCGGCCCCGTGCGTAGGGTGACCGACGGGGTGCGGTTCGACCCAGGCGCGGTCCGGCATACGGTAGTGGTCCATGATCCGGAGCGCCTCTTCGCAGGCGTACACGGTCTCCACCGCCCGCACGATCACGCTCTTGAACGGGTTGCGGACAATCGGCTCCAGTCCGACATCCCGAGCGGCGGCCTGGGCGCGGGGCGAGAGCCGGTCGTGGTTGAGGGCGTAGCGCGCGAGCGGGCCCACGAGGTACGATCCCGCGCCCTTGTGGACCGAGTGGAGCGCGTTCGAGTACGGGACGTGGATCTCCTCGAACGTCCCCTCGTACTCCTCGGCGTCGACGCGGACGCCGGCGCTCGATTCGATCAGTCCCTCGTTCAAGGGGTACTCGTCGGGATGGCGCAGGGAGACGAACTCGTAATCCTCCTCGACGTCCGGGAACGGGAACCCCGCGACGAAGCGCACCGTCTCCTCGGCGAGGGCGAGCGCCTGCTCGACGTCCCCGCGCAGCGCCGCGACCTCCTCCGGGCTCGGGCAACGGTAGAACCCGCCGACGCGGACGTTGATCGGATGAATCTCCCGGCCGCCGAGCACCCGCATGATCGCGTTGCCCGTCTTCTTGAGGGCGAGGCCCCGCTTGACGACGTACGCATGGTCGCGCGCCATTTGGATCGCGTCGGGGTACCCGAGGAAATCCGGGGCGTGCAGGAGGTAGATGTGGAGGGCGTGGCTCTCGATCCACTCCCCGCAGTACAGCAGCCGGCGGAGCTCCCTCAGCTGGCCTCCGACCCGGATACCGAGGGCCCGCTCGAGGGCGTGGCACGAGCTCATCTGGTAGGCGACCGGACAGATCCCGCAGATGCGGGCCGTGATGTCGGGTGCCTCCGTGAAGTCGCGTCCCCGGAGGAAGGCCTCGAAGAAGCGGGGCGGCTCGAAGATCCTAAGCTCGCACTCCTCCACGGTCCGGTCGTGGATGCGGACATGCAGGGCGCCCTCCCCTTCGACCCGGGCGAGGTAATCGACCTTGATCGTGCGCTCGGTCACGGGGCCACCTCCTTCTCGGCCGCGTCGCCCGCCGCGCGGAACGCCGGGGCCATCGCGTTGAACGTCCGGAACACCCGGGTGACCGCGGGGCGGTCCATCCCGAGCTCCTCCAGGTTGTGCACGAGGGAGGTCGTGTTGGGCGTGTCCTGGGGGCCGAAGCACCCGTAGCAGCCGCGGTGGAAACCGGGACAGATCGCGCCGCAGCCGGTCTGGGTCACGGGTCCCAGGCACGGGGTGCCGTGGGCGACGACGACGCAGACCTGGCCGCGCCGCTTGCATTCGACGCAGACGCTCTCGGTCGGCACGTTGGGGGCCCGTCCCCCGAGATACGCGGAGATCAGCTCGACCAACTGGGTCTTGTCGATCGGGCACCCCCGGAGCTCGAAGTCGACCGGCACGTGGTCGCGGATCGGGGTCGAGGTCGAGAGGGTCCTGATGAACTCGGGTCGGGCGTAGACGAGCCGCCGGAACTCGTCCACGTCGGCGAAGTTCCTCAGCGCCTGGATCCCGCCGGCGGTCGCGCAGGCGCCGATTGTCACGAGGAACTTCGACTGGGCCCGGATCTGGGCGATCCGGTCGTGGTCCGACGGGGTCGTGATCGACCCCTCCACGAGGGCGAGGTCGTACGGTCCGTCCAAGACCGCGCTCGACGCTTCCCGGAAATCGGCGATCTCCACGGCGCCCGCGACGGCCAGAAGGTCGTCCTCGCAGTCCAGGAGCGTCAGCTGGCAGCCGTCGCACGACGCGAACTTGAACACCCCGAGACGCGGTTTCGCCATCTTCCTCCCCTCAGAGCTCCCGGACGGCCAGGTACCGTCGCACGTCGTGGTAGAGGAAGACCGGACCGTTCCGGCAGACGAACTCGGGGCCGAGCTGGCAGTGGCCGCAGATCCCGATCGCGCACTTCATGTTCCGCTCGAGCGAGACATAGATCGAGGAGTCCGACACGCCCCGGGCCTCGAGGGCCTGCGCGGTGAACTTCATCATGATCTCAGGCCCGCAGAGGAACGCGACCGTCTGCGCCGGGTCGATCCGGATGTCCGGGACGCGGGCCGTCACCAGCCCGACGTCCCCGTACCATTCGCGTCCGGCGGAGTCGACCGTCGTCTGGAACCGGAGGTCCTTTCGGGAACGCCAGTCCTGGAGCTGGTCGTAGTAGACGAGGTCCTTCGGGGTGCGCGCTCCGTAGATGACCTCGATGCGCCCGTACTTCTCCCGGTGGCGGAGCAGCTCGAAGAGGGCCGGGCGGAGCGGCGGCAGGCCCAGCCCGCCCGCGACGAGGACGACGTCCTTCCCGACCGCCTGGTCGAGCGGCCAGCCGGTGCCGTAGGGCCCCCGGACCCCGATCGTGGACCCCGGGGCGGCCTGGGCGAGCGCCGCCGAGACCTTGCCGGCGGACCGCACGGTGTGCGTCAGGGTCTCGGGATGCGCGGGGTCCCCCGCGATCGAGATCGCGGCTTCCCCCACCCCGAAGACGTAGACCATGTTGAACTGGCCCGGACGGAACGAGATCGGCCGGACCCCTTTGCGGGGGGCCAGCACGAGCGTCATCGTGTCGACCGTCTCCGTGGTCCGGCGCTCCACTCGGAACGGGTGGGGGACCCACGGGCTGCCGCCCGGGACGGCGGTGGCGTGCGCCGACGCGACATCAGTAGCCATGGATGTCCATCAGCTGGACGCGCGTGTTCTCCAGGCGTTCGGCGACCACCGGCAGCAGGCGGAGGAGGAACCGGTACCCGTCCGTCGGTCGGGTTTCCAGGATCGCCTTCAGGTCCGGCGCGGGGAGCTCGAGAGTCCGCGTCCGCTTGACCGCCCGGGCGTCCAGCCTCCATTGATGGGGAGGGAGCAACCACGACCAACCGAGGACCTCGCCGCCTCCGATCGTCTGGATCGTGACCCGAGGGCGATCGGGGAGCACGATCTCGAGCGCGACCTTCCCCTCGAAGACGAGCACGAACCGGTCCGCGGGGTCTCCGTCCCGGACCAGCATATCGCCGGCCTCGTACGTCCGCTCGACCGCCATCGGTCCCAGGAGGGCGAGCAGGTCACCACCGATCTCGTGGAAGAACCGGTGGTCCTCGAGGCGCAGCGGGACGTCGGTCATGCGACCCCCTTCGCCGGGACCGTCAACGTAGAGGGAAGACGGATCGCCGCGACCTCTTCCGTGATGTCGATCCCGACCGGACACCACGTGATGCAGCGCCCGCACCCGACGCAGCCGGACTCCCCGAACTGGTCGTGCCAGGTCCCCAGTTTGTGCGTGAGCCACTGCCGATAGCGGGACTGGGTGGACGGCCGGACGCTGGTGCCGTGCACGGCACTGAACGCGGAGTTGAAGCACGAGTCCCAGCGACGCCACCGCTCGACTCTTTCCCCCGTCAGCTCCGGGACCTCTTCGGTGGTCTGGCAGAAGCACGTCGGGCACGCCATCGTGCAGTTGGTGCAGGCGAGGCAGCGTCGGGCGACGATATCCCACCGGGGATGCTCGGGGTTCCCGACCAGCAGGTCCCGGAGCCCCTTCGGGTCCATCGTGCGCCCCATCGAGGCCGCCGTCTTCGCGACGATCTCGGTCGCGACCCCGACGTCCCCGTCGGTCGCCGGCCGGAGTGGAAGGCCGCGCAGGATGGCGGCGCCGGCCTCGGAGCCGACCTCCACCACGAAGCAGTGGCGGTCGGGGCGGAGGATCTCGGTCAGCGAGAGATCGTGACCGCCCCGCACCGCAGGACCCGTTCCCATGGAGACGCAGAAGCAGGTGGCGCCCGCCTGGCTGCACTGCACGGCGATCCTAAGGACGTGGCTCCGCCGCTCTTGGTAGGCCGTGTCGCCGGCCTTTCCGAACACCCGGTCCTGGATGTCCATCGCCGCGAGCTCGCAGGCGCGGACGCTGAGGAAGGCCCATGGAGTCGGGTCGATCGGATCGGGATGCACCTCGAAGGAATCGTCCTTTCGGACCGCGGTCCACAATCGCTCGTGCGCGGGAAACAAGTACTTCTTCCAACTGTGGGGTCCGACGTTGTATCCGAACAGCGCGGCATCGTCACGTCGCTCGAGCCGGTACTTTCCGGCCTCCTGGCGGTCGGTCCATCCGATCGGCAGGTCCGACTCCTCGTGGATCTCTCCGTACACGATCGCTCCGTCCCGGACGGTCGGACCCACCACGCGGTAGCCGGACGAACGGAGCGCCCCGATCAAGGCCGGAAACGCCGTCCGGTCGAGAACGTAGCGCGACCCGACCGCCACCGTGTCCGTCATGGCGCCGCTCCTCCCGCAGGGGACGTTCCCCGTAGGTCTGGGACCTGTTTAGGCTGACCCCCACCTCTGTCCGCGCCCTGCGAGACGTACCTCATCATAGTTGCCCGTTCCGCGCTCCCGGTTCAAGCCGGATCGCTCAGGTATTGGGCTGTCCGCGCCAGGAAGTCGTCGACCTTTGAGTGGTCAGCGCGACCCTCGTCCCGCGCCTTGTCGAGCTCCGTCGTCCAGATCCCCGCGAGCTCGGACGTGAAGGCCGAGGGGAGGTTCGTCCGGACGTACTCCTCCTCGAACTCATGCCAGGCCTTCTCGGCCCGGCACTGCTGCGACAGCGTGAGCCCGAGCAGCCCCCGGTACCCGGCGTACTTCGACTCGTACCCGGAGACCATGACGCGAACGGTCACCCACCGGACCCGGGCGTGGTCGTAGTCCGAGGTGAGTTGCTGGTACGCGAGACGGGAAGAGGCGTCGTTGGGCAACTCGGCGTAGGTCTGCTCCAGGAGATGCAGGTGGGCATCGTGGAGCTGCAGACGGTACCGCTCGACCAGAGCGAGCCCTTCCTCGAGCGGTTGGGCGGGTAAGGGCTTCCCGGCGAGGAGACGGCCCGCGAACGCGTCCAGCCGGTCGAGAAGGGGGATGAGGATGAACTCGCGTTCCTTACGGAGGCCTTCCTGGAGCCGGGCCACCAGGTCCCCGGCCGGCGACTTCGGGACCGCGGCCTCGGCCTTCTTCTCCTTGAGGTGAGCCGGACGGAACCTCCCAAACCCGCGTTCCAGCGCTTTCCGGGCGGCCTCGAGGTTCTGCCGGAACGACTCACTCACGCTCGTATCGGCGGTGGGTGCAGAAGCGGCCCCAGGCCCGTCCACGTCCGGCTGCGACGCCTTGGGATTCTTCTGCCGGAGGTTGGACATGGTGATGCAATTCCACCGGCCGCTATGAAGCTCTACGTCAACGAGAGTTGACCCAGTTAGTCCGCAACGACACACCCCGTGTAGCCCGGGTGGCGGTGCTTGGACCGGACGCTCCCTCGATGAGCTGCGACGACTCCACCATCCCCTCCCGCGTGGTCACGGGCGTCGCTACCGCCTTCGTGGCGCTCCTGGCGATGGCTTCTGGGCCCGGGTAAACGAGTGAGCTCGGGTTCGGTTCCCGGAGCCGGTGGCCACCGTTCGAGACAACGGTAAGCCGAGCCGATGCCTCTGCCCTCCATGCAGATGCGTCGCCTCGGCCGAAACGGCCCCCGCGTCTCCGCCGTCGGTCTCGGGTGCATGGGCATGTCGCAGTCCTACGGCTCCGCCGACCCGACCGGGGGGACCTCCACAATCCACCGCGCCCTCGAGCTGGGAGTGAACTTCCTCGACACCGCGGACATCTACGGCCCGTTCACCAACGAGGAGCTCGTGGGCCGGGCGATCCAGGGTCGGAGGAACGACGTGATCCTCGCCACGAAGTGTGGGTTCGTCCCGAACCCGGGCGGTGGGCCGAGTTCGGTCGACGGGAGCCCCGCCTACATCCGCGCGGCCTGCGAGGCGAGCTTGCGCCGGCTGAACGTCACGACCATCGACCTGTACTACCTCCACCGCAAGGACCCGAAGGTCCCGATCGAGGAGAGTGTCCGCGCCATGGCCGGGCTGGTCGACGAGGGGAAGGTCCGGTACCTGGGACTCTCCGAGGTCCACGCGACCACCCTCCGTCGCGCCCACGAGGTCCATCCGATCACGGCGGTGCAGAGCGAGTACTCGCTCTGGACACGCGACCCCGAGACCGGGGTCCTTCCCGCCTGCCGGGAGCTCGGCGTCGGCTTCGTGCCCTTCAGCCCGCTGGGGCGCGGGTTCCTCTCGGGGTCGATCCGCACCCTGGAGGGCCTCCCGCCCGAGGACTTCCGTCGGGCGTCGCCCCGCTTCCAGGGAGAGAACTTCGACCGGAACCTCGTCCTCGCGGACCGGCTCTCGGCGCAGGCTCGCGAGAAGGGATGCACTGCCGCGCAGCTTGCGCTCGCGTGGGTCCTCCACCAGGGACCCGACGTGGTACCCATCCCGGGCACGAAGCATCCCAAGTACCTCGAGGAGAACGTCGCGGCGGCGGACCTGGTGCTCTCCCGGTCGGACCTCGAGCAGATCGACCGGGCCATCCCCCGGGAGGCCGTCGCGGGGGACCGCTACGGACCCGCCAGCATGTCCCTCGTGGACCGGGGCTAAGGCGGGATGCCGAGCGATCCCGTGGGGAGCCTCAAACGGGGTTGACCTCCCTCTCTAATAGTTTCCTCGAGGAATCCTATCCATGGCGGAAAGTTTGGTCAGCGACCTCTTGCGTTCCTACCGGGTCGAGGAGGTCATGGTGACGCCGGTCCACACCGCCCGGGCCGACGAGAGCCTCCTCTCCGCGGCCAAGACGATGCGCACTCACCACGTCTCCGGTCTCCCGGTCATCGATCCCATCGGCCACGTCCTCGGCGTCCTGAGCGAGAAGGACATCGTCTCCAAGCTCGACCACCAGGTCGGGGTGGGCCACGCCCGCGGCATCCTCGACCTGCTCCTCGCCTGGTACGAGCCCAAGCAGAAGGACGCCCTCCAGCGGTCGGTCGCCGCGCTCCTCAACGGGCTGGTCAAGGAGGCGATGTCGAAGCCCGCGATCACCATCGCGGCCGACGCGCCGCTCGCCGAGGCCTGGCATCTCCTCCGGAAGCACACGATCAACCGGATCCCGGTCGTCCGAAACGGCGTCCTCGCGGGGATCGTGACCCGCCAGAACGTGCTCGGCGTCCTCGACACGTCCGCCACGGCCGCCGACCTCCGCGCCGCTGCACCGCCCCGGGGTGGAAAGGTCCCGGGTGCATGAGCCTCCCGTCGACGTTGCGACCGATCACCGCGGTCGCCAGCGACCTGGGCCTCACGGCCTCCGACTTGGTGCCGGCCGGCGCCGGGATCCTGAAGGTCCCGGTGAGCCTCGTCCGCTCGCTCGCGGGCCGCTCCCGGCGCGCCCGACTCGTCCTGGTCAGCGCGATGACGCCGACCGAGCACGGGGAGGGCAAGACCGTGGTCGCGATCGGTCTCGCCATGGCCCTGGAGCGGCTCGGTCACCGGTCCGTGGTCTGTCTCCGCCAGCCGTCGCTCGGCCCCGTGTTCGGGGTCAAGGGCGGGGCCTCCGGGGGAGGCCGGGCGACCGTCAACCCCCGGCCGGCCATCGACCTCGGCCTGACCGGTGACCTCGATGCGATCACCAACGCCCAGAACCTGATCGCCTCGCTCGTCGACCACCACATCTACCGGGGCCTCACGCCGGAGATCGCGCCCGGCCCGGTCGAGCTGCCAAGGGTCTCGGCGATCGAGGACCGCTCGCTCCGCGCGATCACCGCCGGGACGTCCCAGAAGGGCCACGGGTTCCCCCGGCCCGGACAATTCGTCGTCTCCGCGGCCTCGGAGGTCGCTGCGATCCACGCCCTCGCCCGGGACTATGTCGACTTGAAGGAACGGCTCGGAAGGATCTTGGTGGGCCGGACCGCCTCGGGAAGTGCCGTCCGGGCGGCCGACGTCGGGGCCGCCGGCTGTTCCGCCGCGCTGTTCGCGCGCGCCCTCGAACCCAACCTCGTGCAGACGGCCGAGGGGACGGCCGCGTTCGTCCACGGGATTCCGTACGCGAACGTTGCGCACGGCACGTGCAGCCGTCTCGCCATCGAGGCGGGGCTCGCGCTCACCGACTACTGCGTGGTCGAGGCCGGATTCTCCTCCGAGCTCGGCGCGGAGAAGTTCGTCGACCTCGTGTCGCCCGGCACCGGACTGGACGCCAACGTCGGCGTCGTCGTCGCCACGGTCCGCGCGCTTCGGTACCACGGAGGGGCCGACCCCGGCGGACCTCCTTCCGTCGAGGTGGTCACCCGGGGGCTCGCGAACCTCGAACAGCACCTCCAGAACCTCCGCCGATTGGGACTCGACCCGATCGTGGCCATGAACCGGTTCCCGACCGACTCGGCCGAAGAGATCCAGTGCGTCACGCGGTACTGCGCCGAGCGCGGCGTGGCCTACGCCAACGACACCACCTTCGCGGACGGAGGGAAGGGCGCGGTGGAGCTGGCGCAGCTGGTGGTCGTCGCCGGCGCGAAAGGCCAGCGGGCCCGGCCCCTCTACGGGCCGACCGCGACCGTGGAGGCCGTCCTCGAGATCGTGGCGACCCAGATGTACGGCGCAGCGGGCGTCGACCTGACCCCTGAGGCGGCCGCCGACCTCGACCGTATCCGCAGCCTGGGCGAGGCCGTGGGTGGGGTCTGCATCGCCAAGACGCCCCGCTCGCTCTCCGACGACCCGACCCTTAGGGGACGGCCCACGGGGTTCCGGATCCAGGTGCGCCGGTTCGAACGGTGGTCCGGCGCCGGGTTTACGGTCGCCCTGCTCCACGGGATCATCACGATGCCGGGCCTGCCGGAGCACCCGTCCGCCTCCTCCATCGACCTGACCCCCGACGGACATGTCGTGGGCGTGGTCTAGGCCGGGCGAATCCGGGAAGCGAGATCCGCTCCGGTAGGAGGGCGGACTACGCCCCGAACGACTGGGGCGACTCGTCCGGGTGGGCCGCGAAGTACTGGCGGGCCGGCTCGATCCGTCGGTCCAGGACCTCCACGACCGCCGTCTTGAGGTCCTGGGGGTGGAGCTTCCCTTCCCGCCACGCGTCGAGGAACGTCTCGGGGGTCTCGAACGCGAGGGGGCCGCCGAACTTCGCGGGGCGGGTCACGTCGAGCCGTCCCTCCCACGGGAAGACGATGTAGCGAACGACCTCGACGATGGGGTTCCCGTCGACCTCCTTGGCCGGGCAGAAGGCGCCCGCGACCCGCTCCGCGATGGTCGCCCGGTCGGAGGGGATCCGGATCCCCGAGGACGGGTCGGACTTCGACATCTTCCGCTCGATCCCCCCGTCTGTCGGGTCCATCCGGCCGCCTCCCTTCAGCGAGGAGAGGAGGGGGGTGTGGACGGCGACCGGGACCTTCCAGTGGTGCTGGTGGGCGACCTCCCGGGCCAGGACGTGCGCCCGGCGCTGGTCCATCCCGCCGTACGCGAGGTCGACCGGCAGCTCGAAGATGTCCGCGACCTGCATGGCGGGGTAGAAGAGCTTCGAGGTATCGAGGGAGCTCTCCTCCTCCGACCGCCCGAGGATCGACATCGCTCGCTTCGTGCGAGCGAGGCTGGTCGCCTTCGCGACCCGCACGACCCGCGCCCAGTAGTCGGAGGATCCGACGAGCTCGTGCGCCCACCGGTAGCGGACCCGGGCGGGGTCCGCGCCAAGGGCGGTGAAGGAGGCCTGCATGTACCGGCCACTCCGCTCGATGCGCCCGAGTTCGCCGCCCAACTTGTCGTTGATCCACGCGTGCCAGTCGGCGAGGAAGACCGTGACGTCGAGGCCGGCGTCCGCGAGGTCGATGATCTTGCGCGCGGTGATCAGGTGCGCCACCGTGAGCGCCCCGGACGGCTCGAACCCGATGTACGCGCGTGGATGGTCGTTCGAGGCCAAGAGGGCGCGGACCTCGTCGGAGGTCAACACCTCGGACGTGTGGCGGATCACCCGGTCAACGCGGCTCTCGAGGTCCACGGGCGGAGAGGAGCCGGCTCGGTATTTATGGGGTGGTCGGGAGCGGGCGGGTGCCCTGCCGCCGACCGGGGCATAGATTAAACCCCCCCGCGCGCTAGTTAGCACTCCGGCGGCGATGGACGGCACGACGGAGACCCCCAGCACGGTGAGCCTCCCGGCCCGGTCGCCGACCGCGATCGCGCTCATCGAGGCGCTCGGCATCACGCCCGAGGCCGCGGAGGCCCTCGTCCGCGCGGGCCACACCACCCCCGACGCCGTCCGCAAGCTGGCCGACGCCGAGCTCACCGAGGCCGGCATCCCCGCCCGCGAGATCGCCCGCCTGCGGACGGGGGCAGCGGCCCCGCTCGACCAGGACCAGATCGTCGAGAAATGGGTCGGGACCGTCCATCGTCCCGAACGGGGCCGCAAGAAGCGAACCACGGTCACCCCCAAGGAATCGTCCGACGTGCTGCGCAAGTGGGTCGGGGGCGACGACCGCGCCATGGAGGACTGGATCCGATCCTCCGACGAGCCGCACGCGGTGTCGACCCCGAGCCCGATGGCCTCGCCCGCCCCCACGCTGCCGGCCGAGCCGGCCCCGGCGGCGAACCGTCCCGTCGACGCCTCCTCGACCACCGTCCTCGAGCGGGAGGAGACGGTCGTCCGCTGGCTGACGGGCCTTCTCGACCGGGTGAAGTCGGACCAGTTCGACCCGTCGACCATGCTGCAGGAGACCCAGGAGCTCCACCGGCAGCTCTTCGACGAACGGGCCCGGCGCAAACAGCTCGAGGACGAGATCGAGCACGTGAAGCGCGGCTCGATCGCCGTCATCAAGTACGTCCGAGGCCGCGAGGCCAAGGAGCGGGAGGTCGCCCTCCGCGCCAAGGAGGACGAGCTCGCCGAGCTCAAGCTTCGCCTGCTCGCCCTCGAGGGGGTCGAGGGGATCCGCGCCGCCGAGGCCGAGAGCGGCGTCCCGTCGGGGCTCTCCTCCTCGCCGCGCGCGACCGCCGACGCGGCGGAGAAGGTCGCCCGCGAGGTCGACGCCCGCCTGAGGGAGGAGTTCTCCCAGCGGGAGCACGAGTACATCGAACGGGAGACGGAACTCCGTCGCCGCATCGTCCAGCTCGAAGGCGACGTGCGCAACCTGCGCGCGGAGTCCGACCGCGTCCGCGAGCGCGAGGAGATGCTCGCGAGCGGCCCGGCCGCCCTCTCGGCCGAGGTGCAGCAGCGGCTCGCGGAGGTCGATTCGCGCGAGAAGGACCTGGTCGCGCGCGAGAACGCGCTCCGTACCCGGTTCGAGGAGATCCGGATCCAAACCGACGAGATCGACCGCCGCCGCTCCCCGCTCGAGTTCAAGGAGCGGGAGCTCGGGGTCTACGAACAGCAGCTCGCGACCCGCAAGCAGGCGATCGAGCTCGAGGCCCGGCGCTTGGAGGAGATCCGCCGCGAGGTCGCGGCGGGCGGCTCCGCGACCGCGTCCGACGAGTCCCGGCGGGTCGAGGACCTGAGGCACCAGCTCGCGCAGAAGGAGGACGACCTCCGCAACCGCGAGACCGCGCTCCGCGAGCGGATGGTCGAGCTCGAGAAGCTCACCGGGAAGGCGGCCGAGGTCGAGGCCGACCAGATGCACCGCGACGCGGTCGCGGACGTCCAGGAGGTCAAGGTCCACAGCGGGGTCCGTCGGCTGGACGACCTCGTCTTCGGCGGGTTCCCCGCCGGAGCCCAGATCCTCGTCAACGGCCCGGCGCACACGGGCAAGGAGGTCCTCTCCCGCCTCTTTTCGGCCGAGGGGCTGAAATCCGGCATCCCGTCCATCTGGGTCGTCACCGACAAGACCTGGGGCCAGGTCCGCGAGGACCTCACGGCCCTCGTCCCCAACTACGCGGACTTGGAGAAGGGCGGCCTCGTACGGTTCGTCGACCTGTACTCGCGGAGCGTCGGTTCGACCCAGTCGGGCCCGGGCGTCCGCCTCCTCTCCTCCACCGACAAAGGCGTGCTCGACCAAGTCGCCTCGACGGTCAATGGATTCTGCGATGAGCTGAAGGGCCGATTCCCGGCCTACCGCCTCGTCTTCGAATCGGTCTCGACCGTGACCGCCTACCTCGACGCCTCATCGACGTTCCGCTTCCTGCAGCCGTTCATCGGCCGCCGGAAGATCGACGGGGCCGCCGCCTACTACACCCTCGAGACCGGCATGCACTCGGACGCCGACTTGGAGACGCTCGAGCACATGGTCGACGGCTCGGTCAATTTGAAGGTCGAGCAGCTGAAGACGTTCTTGTCCGTCCGAGGGATCGGCGAGGCGCAGTCGCGGGCCTGGATCGGCTACACGTTCACCAAGCGCTCGCTCAACCTGGGCTCGTTCAGCCTCGACCACATCCGCTAGGCGACGCGGGGCGTCCGAGCGCGAGGGCCACGGGATCCGTTCGAAGGGGCACCTAGGTCGCGCCGGGCGGAGGGCCCGACGCCCCGGGTGGGGGGCCGTCGGGGGGCGGCGACGCCGCCCCCGCAGAGGAGGCCGCCGGGGTCCCCGGCGGGGCCGCGGCCGGCGGCTTTCGCCGTCGCATCGCGAGGAGAGCGACGACCGCGACCGCCACGATGACGATCGCGATCACGGCCCAGAGCCAGATGGGGAGCCCGCCGGTCGAACCCGAGCTCGAGCTGGACGGCGAGAACGCGATCAGGACGGTCACGCCGGCGCCGTCCACGTGGACGCTCCCGCTCGTGCGGTTCGCCGTGTACCCGGACGGGCCCGTGATCGTGAAGGAGTACGTCCCGTTCGGCACCGCCCCGAACGCGATCGAGGAGAGGGTGCCGCCGAACGGCGAGTTGTTGAGGGAGCCTCCCCAGGTGGACCCGCCCGGCAGACCGGTCTCGGTGAACGTCACGGGGTAGGTCGCCGGCGCGGCCTTGGTGTAGGTGATCTTCTCCGTGGCGGCCGTTCCGTTCACGGTGACCACGCCCGACGGGGGCGTCGGGAGGTACCCGGGGACAGGCCCCGCGGAGTATGCGTAGGAGCCGTTGCCGAACCACGTCTGGATCGACGCGGTGGTCGCGGGGGTCGTGACCCCGTCGACCGTCGCCGACCAGGCCGTGCCCGAAGGCAGTCCCTGTTCCTCGACGGTGACCGAGTAGGCCGGTCCCACGACCGAGACTGTCCCGGAGGCCCGGTTCGGAACGAACTGGTCACCGGTCGCGTTCGAGTAGACGCCCACCTCCGGATCCAAGCCCATGGCCAGACTCCCGAGGATGGTGTTCGCCGACCCGACGAGGGTCACGCTGGAGTAGGGGGACTCTTCCAGCGCGATCGCCTGCGCGACCGGCCAGTAGGCCACCCAGCCGATGGAGGCCGGGGCCAGGTTGGCGACCTGGTGGCCCGCGGAGTTGATGATCGTCACGTTCTCGAGGCTGCGGTTCGAGGCCAGGTTGTTGAGCGAGTAGACGTCCTGGGTGATCGGGTTGTACGCGACCTGCAGCGACAGCGTGACGCCCGTCGAGGGGCTCGCGAGGACCGTGTTGGCCGCGCCGATGATGCTCACGGCCTCCCCATACCCGTCGGCGATCCACACGTCCCCCGTCGCCGAGTCGTAGGTGAACGGGTTCGCGTTCGAGTAGGAGTCGAACAGCGGGACGGGGATGTTCGCGGCGATCGTGTTGGTGGCCCCGATCGCCGTCACGTTCCCTCCGAGGTCGTTCGCCACGAGCACCTCGTCCGAGGCGGGGTCATAGATCATCTGGTAGGGGCGACCGGTGATCACGACGGTCTTCACGACGGTGTTGGCGCTCCCGATGACGGTCACGTTCCCGGAATAGCCGCCGACGTAGATGTCGCCGGCCGCGGCACCGAACACGAGCGAGGTGGGGTTGGTGGTCACCGGCACGGTCGCGACGACCGTGTTGTGGGGGCCGATGACCAGCACTTGCGCCGACGTCGCCTCGAGGAGGTAGACGTCCTCGGTCACCGGGCTGTAGGCGATCCCCGCGAGGTAGGAGTTCAGGGCAAAGGACGCGACGATCTGGTCGTTCGGACCGATGACCGTGAGGTTGTTGTTGTAGTCGTCCACGACGTAGACGTCCTTCGTCGCGGGGCTGTAAACGGCCTCGTCCGGCCCGGTGTAGAAGTACCCGCCCGCCGTCTGGAAACCGAAGTTCGAGATCTCCAGCGAGCCGTAGTTGGCGATGGAGATCACCCCGTTCGCCGGGCTGACGAGGACGAAATCCGGCTCCGAGAGGGTCGGGAGGTTCGCCACGACCGTGTTCGCAGGACCGTAGACGGTGGCGTTATCCCCGAGGTAGTTCGTGACGATCACGTCCTCGAGCCCCGGGTCGTACGTGATGGCGAGCGGAACGTCCCCGGCGGGCAGGCCCGCGAGCGCGCTGTCCCCGTCGCTGATCGGTGTCACGTTCCCGCTCCCCTCGTTGGAGACGTAGACGTCGAACGTCGCCGAGCTGTAGGTCATCATGACCGGCTCGACCCCCACCCCGATCCCTCCTCCGTTGATCGTGTTGTCCGGGAGGATGACGGACACGTTGTTCGACCCGAAGTTCGCGACGTAGACCTCTTCGGTCGAGGGACTGTAGACGAGCCCGTACGGGATGCTCCCCACGGCGACGTTCGCGACGACCGAGTTGGCCGGCCCGACGACCGTAACGTTGTCCGATCCTTCGTCCACGACGTACATGTCCTTCGAGATCGGGCTGTACGCCACGTTGGAGGGTGCGCTACCGACCGGGACCTGCGTGATGATGGTGTTGGAAGGCCCGATCACGGTGATGTTGTCGGTGCCCCCGTTCGTCACGTACATGTCGTGCGTGTCCGGGCTGTAGGCCAGCATGTCGGGGTCCGCGCCTACGGGGATCGTCTTGATCACCGTGTCGTGGGGCCCGATGACGGACACGTTGTCCGTGTCCGTATCGGTGACGTAGAGGTCCTCGGTCCAGGGGCTGTAGACGATCGCGGTCGGCCCCGCCTGGACGGTGATCGTGGGGCCGTAGTTCTCGTTCGGTTCGTATGCCCAGACGCTCCCGTCCCCGTAGCTCGTGAAGTAGGTCTCCTGCGTGATCGGGCTGAAGGCGCCGCCCGCCGGACTCGAGTAGCTGGGCTCGGATCCGGTTTCCACGCTGAAGAGGCTCCCGAGGCGGGCGTAGATCGAGACGACGCCTGGGAACCCGGGCCCAACCCCCGTCACGTTCCCGGTGGTCGGGTCGTAGGCGAGGTCGACGGGGCCGAATCCGAGCCGCACTGACCCGGCGACGGTGTTGTACGGGGTCAGGAGCGAAGCGTTGGTCGAGCCGCCGTTGGCGACCACGAGGTACTGGTCGACCGGGTTATAGGCGAACGCGTCCGGGTCGGCCCCCACGGTGAGCTGGCCGATCGCCGAGTTCGATGAGGAGATGATCGTGACACTCGCCGCCGCCGAATCGGCCACGTACATGTCGGTCGTGCCGGGGCTGTACCCCAACGCGGTCGGGTCGCCGAGCGTGCTGACGGGCGTGAGGTTGCTCGTCCCGGAGAGCACGGTCACGTCGTCGGACGCGGCGTTCGCGACATAGATCTCCGACGAGGACGGGCTGTAGCCAACGGCGGTCGGCTCGTTACCGGCCACGACCGTCGCGGCGACCACGTTGCCGGTCGAGATGATGCTGACATCCGCGGAGCCGTGGTTCGCGACGTAAACATCCCCGTCGGCCGGGTCGTACCCCAGCGCCACCGGGTCCGTTCCCACCGCGATCGTAGCGACGACCGAGTTGGACGAGCTGAGCACGGTCACCTCGTTGGCGCCCGCGTCGGCGACGTACACGTCGTCCGAGCTCGGGCTGTAGACGAGCGCGACCGGGTCGGCTCCCACGGTCACATTCGCGACGATCGAGTTGGACGGACCGACCACGGTGACCGTGGAGGTCCCCGGGTTCGCGGCGTAGACGTCCTGCGAGGAGGCGCTGTAGACCAGGCCACCGGTAGGCGTTCCCGACCCACTGGGCAGGACCTTGATCGCGGCGTAGGTGGAGCCGCTCATGACGCCGATGAAGGGTGTGGCCCCCGAGGCGTAGAGGAACCCGTTGCCGGGGTCGAACACGACCGAGTTGGGGGCGTTGATCGTGAGGTAGGTGACGTTGCCCGGGACCGTCTGGTTGAGGGCGATCCCGACGGTCGAGAGCACCGACAGCCCGGCCACGCCGGGGGGAGACACTGAGTTCGCGGGTACGACGGCCGGGGAGGACCCGACCACCGCGAGGGTCGCGGACCCGTGGGCAGATGGGGCGCTGCCGAGGGGACCCGCCACCAGCCCGAGGAGGGCGAGCGCGATCACACCGGAAACCATCCACGCACGGGCTGTTCGCTTCGCTTGCATCGTCCGATCCTCGGGTCGCGAGGTGCGGGGGAGCGGGCGTCCCGAAGGATTAACCCTTCGACAGGCACCGATTCGACCCCGGTGGCCTCCCGGCGGGGTGGACCAAGTGCTAAGTACGAGCCCCGGCGTCGTGGCTTCGCTAGGCTAGACCGGGGGGTTGGGCGTCCCCTTACACACCGAAACCGTCCTTAGCGGGGGTGACAAGCAGGAGCGACGTTCGAGCGGGTTTCACGTCCCACATTGCCTCGTAGACGTCCTGTTCCGCTGGGCCGCGGGCATCGCGACGGGCGCTCGGAGGAGCGCTCTAGCGGTTATCCATCACGGGCACCGGGTCAGGTCCTGACGGGAGCAGCCTTACCGTGACTCGTAGACGCTGGCGGGTCCACGGGACCGAGGGGTGTGTGGGGTTTCCGTGAGGTCCACCCGGACGGCAATCCTGCTGGCCTAGCACGCCGCCGGCGACCGGATCTTCCGTCGTTGCGGATCGTATCCCGGACCGTTACCGGACCCACCACTTTAGACGTGGATGCCGAGGGCGTTCAGGGCCGATATCACGCCGAGACCTGCGAGGAGTCCCGAGACCGGCCCGACGGCCCACCCGATCAGGATCCCCCGCAACGTCGGCCAGTGGATCGTGCGCTCCCCTCGGGCGAGGCCGGCGCCGGCCATCCCGCCAATCAGGGCCTGGTTCATCGAGGTGAACGCCCCCGCCAGCACGACCGCCGCCAGGATGACGGTCGCCTGGGCCGCCTGCGCGGCGACCGCCATGCGGCTGTCCATGTGGACGATGTCGAAGGCCACCGTGGAGAGGAGGCGGCTCCCCCAGGTGACCACGCCGACGGCGAGGGCGATCCCGCCGATCACCCCCGCGATCAGCACGTCGGTAAGCCCGGTGGACACGAACACGGCGGTCGCGTTCGCGACGTCGTTGGCTCCCATCGCGAAGGAAGCGGCTAGCCCCATCACGACCAGGAGTGGGGCGGCCTGCAGGGTCCATCGGGGCGGGGCGGTCATCGGCTCGGAGGAGCGAGCTCCCGACGAGGGAGCCCTGGACGAGAGGAGGCGGGTCAGGAGGAACCCGAGGCCGAGGGCGGCGAGGGGGGCCGCCACCCAGATCTCGACGAGCACGCCCAGGTTCGGCCAGTGGACCGGCAGGTTCGCGCCGAGCGCGACGCCGATCAGCGAGAAGACGAAGATCTGGATGGTCGAGGTCGGCACCTTGAGGTAGTTGTAGGCCGTCGTCAGGGCGAACGCGACCAGGATCACGGCCGCGGCCGCGGGGACCGTGAGGTCGGCCGTCCCGATCAGGTTCAGGCCGATGTTCCCGACGACTTTGCCGCTCGCCACCGCGGCCCCGATGGCCGTAAGAACGGCCATGGAGAGGAGCGCCCGGTCCCGGCGGATGGCGCCCGACGCGTAGGCCATCCCCATGCACGCGCCAGTGTAGTGGGCGCCGATGCTCCAGGCGAACGCGAGCGCTGCGGCCACGAGGAGGAGGTCGGCCGGTGTCGCGGAAATCACGGTTCCGGGTCCCCGGAAGGAGGCGAGGCGTCCGGCTTCTTGACGGGGTCGGTCCGGCGGAACCCGACGCGCGCGACGTATCCGCCCGAAGGGCGCCCCGAGTGCGTTACACTCCGGTTTCGCCGCTTGGATTAAATAGGGGGTTCGAGAGTTTCTGCTTGCTCTTGTCGGCAATGCACAGCTTCGTCGACCTCTATTTCGCCCCGGAAGGGGTCTCGCCGCTCGAGATCTCGGAGCGGCTGCGGAAGACGGCCGGCCTCTCCTTCATCATCGGCCCCCACGACCTCGCGTTCGAGTGGGGGACGGTCGAGGAGTTCCAGGCGATGCTCCACAAGGTGCACGAGGCCCTCCGTGGGACGGGCGTCTTCTACCGGGTCGAGACCGTCACCGAAGACCCGGCGTATATCGAGCCGATCCCCTGGCCGCCCCCGATCACCCGGAGCCGGACCCACCCGGGCTACTAGGCCCCCCCCACCCCCCCTTTTCCACTGGAACGTTCGGCTACCACCCCTCGGTCGCGGGGTCGACCGCGTCCCGCTCGAGCGCGGAGCGTCGGTCGGCTGGAATCTCCTTCTTCGTGCCGTTCACGTAATCGTACGTCACGACGACGGTTCGGCCCCGGGCGGTGACCGTGGTGGTGTTCGCGAGGGTGAACCGGTAGAGCAGGGTGAAGCTGCTTCGTCCCAACGGACGCGCCGGAGCGATCTCTCCCACGAGCTCGGCCCCGTACGGCACCGGGGCGAGGTAGCGGCATGTCGCTTCGGCGATGATGATGTCGATCGCGACCGGGTCCGGGGTACCGAGGAGTGGTAGGTAGTAGTCGCAGCGAAGGGTCTCCATGTAGGGAAAGTAGGCCGCGTGGTTGAGGTGGTTGAGCACGTCGACATCGTGGTAGGGTACGTAGAAGCGACGGCGGACCGGCCAGGAGGGTCCCGCCGGAACTCCATCCGTCACGGGCGCACTACCGCCACGTTCCATATATGGGTTCGAAGGGGTGGCCGGGTCGCGGGCTCGGACCGGGACCGCGCGGGCGTGGACATGCAACCCCACGAGACGAGTTCCACTGGAAATCAGGGGGTGGGGGTCCCTCCCCCCGCCGCCGGAGAGATGGCCGCCACGGTCGCCCGGATCCGGGCGACGACCCGCCATCATTCGGCCCGGTTCGAACGCGCGATCCCGCTGATCGCGAGCGAGAACCTGCTCTCCCCTTACGCGAAGGAGCTCCTGATCAGCGACCTCCACTCGCGCTACGCGGAAGGGCTGCCGGGCGAGCGCTACTATGAGGGGAACGAGGACGTCGACGAGATCGAGCGGACCTGCCTCGCTCTCGCCCGGCGGCTGTTCCGGTGCTCGTTCGCCGACGTGCGGCCGATCTCGGGGACCGTCGCGAACCTCGCCGTGCTGAAGGCCCTCACCGAGCCGGGCGACCTGGTCGGGACGAGCCGCCTCGCGGACGGGGCCCACATCTCGAGCGCCGGGTTCGGCGCGTTCGGGCTCCGGGGCGTCAAGCCGGTCTACTACGCGTGGGACCCCGAACGGATGACGATCGACGTCGCCCGGACCCGGGAGATCCTGCGCGCGGTCCGGCCGAAGACCTGCCTCTTCGGCCTCTCCCTGTTCCTCTTCCCGATGCCGATCGACGAGCTTCGCCCGACGCTCGAGGAGATCGGTGCCCGGGGATGGTACGACGGGGCCCACGTCTTGGGCCTGATCGCGGGCGGCGAGTTCCAGGACCCGCTGCGCGAGGGCTGCACGGTCCTCTCGGCGTCGACCCACAAGACCCTCCCCGGCCCACAGCACGGGATCCTGCTCGGGAACACCGACGACGCCGAGCTCATGAAGAAGCTCGAGAGCGGCGCGTTCCCCGGCGTCACGAGCAACCATCACCTGCACGCGATGGCCGCGCTCGCCGTGAGCCTCGCCGAGCACTTGGAGTTCGGCCGGGAGTATGCGCGCCGGACGATCGCGAACGCCCGCGCCCTTGCCCAGGCCCTCCACGACCGGGGGTTCGACGTGCTCGCGCCCGACCTCGGGTTCACCCGCTCGCACACCCTCGCGGTGCGCGTGGAGAAGGAGGGCGGCGGCGAGGCGGTCGCGAAACGGCTCGCCGACCTCGGCATCATCACGAACAAGAACCTCCTGCCCGGCGACCGCAGCCCGAAGCGCCCCGGCGGGATCCGGCTCGGCACTCCGGAGGTGACGCGCGTCGGGATGGGCGAGCGGGAGATGGTCCGGATCGCGGAGCTCTTCGACGACCTCCTGCACCGGGGGAAGGAGCCGACCGCCGTGGCCCAGGCGGCGGCCGAGCTGAAGAGCGGGTTCACGACGCTCCAGTACTGCTTTGCCGCGGGCGAGGCGGCCTACCGGTACTACGACCTCGTCGGCCGCGACCCGACCTGATCTACCTCGAGCCGGGGCCGTCGTCGCGCGGGTCCTCGTCCCCCAGGAGCTCCGCTCGCGCGCGCGTCGCCCGTTCGAGCGCGTCCTCGTCGAGGATCACGTGCGCCGGGCCCGCGGGTGGGCCGGCGAGACAGAACCGCGCCACCCCGTCCGGCCCGGTGCGGGCGCCCAGCGTTCCGTCGGCCACGAGCGAGGCGACCCAGTCGGCGAGCTCGGAGGGCGGCGCCGAGGACCCCCACGCCTGTTCGATGTGATCGAGGTCGGCGGCACCCGCCTCTCTCACGGTCGCGATCACCCGGTCCCGTCCCGTGACGAACTCGATCAACGCATCATCGGAGACGAGGGCGTCTTCCGCCGGGGGGCGTGGGCGTCGCCGGGCCCAGAGAGCCCCTCCGAGGCCGACGGCTCCCACGGGCAGTGCCACCGCCAGGACGACCACCCCCGATTCCCCGCTCGAGCCCGCCGTCGCCGCCGGGATCTCCACCGGTCCGAGGAGCACCTGGAGCGACGTGGGCCGAACTTCCAGCGACCCGCCGGCACGGGAGGGCATAGTGTAGTTCACCCAGACTCCCACCGTTCCGTTCGGGCCGTCCCGAACCGGTGCGATCGAGGCCCGGTACGTCCCGCTGCTCTCGAAATCGACCTCGAGGGCCGCCCCGTCGGCGGGGTTGCCGAAGACATCTCGAACGAGCCAGAACGTACGGTTCGTCCGGTCCCCGGCGACCACGACGTCCGGGGCGTAGAGCTGGAGGCGCTCGAGGTCGGGGGCGATGTCGACCGTCAGGGTCGGAGAGGAGGTGGGAATCCCGGCCCCGCGGAGGGCGACCTCCAACGTTCCCGCGACGACCGTCGCCACCGACAGGTTGAGACGGCCGAGCGCCCACGCCGCGCTCGGGACACCGAACTCGCCGGGTCCTGCCGGGAGGAGGGGCCCGACCCCCGAGGCATTCACCCAGGCATCGCTCACCGGTCGGCCGAGCGGGTCGGTGAGGAGGACCTCGGTGGCGGGAGCGTAGGTCACGGCCAACGCCCCCTCCGCGTCGTAGGCCTGCCAGGCGAGCGGGATCGACGTGCCCGCAGGTACGGGATCACCGGGCGGGAGCCGGACGACCGGGAGCGAGGTCGCGGGGTCGGGCGTGACGGAAATGGACACGGTCTGTTCGACCAGCGTGCCGAGGGCATCCACCACGGTCAGCGAGACGTACCGTGGCCCGACGGCGGAGGGGATCCACGTCGCGGCCACCGTCCCGTCCTCCCGAACGGATCCGTAGGCGAGCGAGCCGTTCTCTCCGGAGACGTTCCACCAGTAGGCGCCCGGGAGGAGGCCGCCGGTCAGTGTCGCGGCCAGGCTAACGGCCGCACCGACCGGGACCGTCGGGGCACCGGCCGAAGCGGGGCCGAGGTGGGGTGCCTCGACGATCGTCACCGGCACGGCGAGGGCAGCTATGGCGCCGTCCGCGTCCACGGTCCAGGCCGAGCCGATGTACGTTCCGACGGTGTCCCACGTCGGCCGGAAGGTCCAGTTTGGTCCGGGCGTGGAGGAACACAGGGTCGCTCCCGTCCCGAGGTCGAAGCAGGCCTGTGCGTAGGGGCCGGTGCCCGTGCCGGCAAGGGCCTGGACCCGGAGACTGAGGGGAGCCCCGGCGTACCCCACCAGGGCCGAAGGAGTGACCTCCACCGAGGGCGGCGAGACGATGGTCACGGGGGCGAGATACTCGGTGGCGGTCGAGTAGCCGTTCGATACGGACTCGGAGGGGGTGGCCTGTCCGGTCGATGGGTAGACGACGGACGTCGTGCACTCGAGCGTGATAGTGCCCGTAGAGGCCGGTCCCGATTCGCACGCGAGCGGGCGGGAGGCGAGTCCGAGCCCGGGCAGCACGCTCGCGGTGTAGTCGTACCCCGTCGCTCCGGAGGCCGAGAGCAGGAAGGTCACCGGCCGACCGACATCCACGGCGGTCCGGTTGGTGCCGGCCGTGGAGATGGAGGTGGGGATCGCGGCGATGGAGAGATTCTCGGGACCCGCGGTCAGGTTGGTGCCCCCTACGGACAGGGTCGCGCTGACCGAGAGCTGGGCTCGGGTGGCGTTGGGGCTCGCGGAGAGCGTGATCGAGCGGTCGCCGGGACCCGGACGGATGGTCCAACCGCCTCCCACGAAGTTCCACGTATACCGGGGGGAACCCGGAGAGGGCGAGCCGTTGCCGGTCAACGCCCGGAACCCGATCGATTCCGAGGCCACCACACTGTAGGTGGCGTTGGGACCGGCCGGCGTCAGGGCCACATCGGCGAGCGCGGCGACGTAGGCGAGGTCGATCACGCTGCCGTTCCGCGTAACGGACGTCAGATATCCCGGAGGCGCGCCCGAGGTCGGATCGACAACGAGGGGGCCGAACGGTCCGCTCACGGAGGAGCAGAGCCCCACGAAGCGGTCGCAGGAAGAATTGGCCAAGAGGAGGTCGAAAGAGAACGACCCGTTCGTCGTGGTCTGCGTCGCGGCGAGGCTGGTCTCGCACTCCGTGGACTCGACCGCGCCGGTCGAGTCGTTCCTCCAGGTGATCTGGGTATCGTAGCCGTAGGAGAGAGGGACATCCGAGACGGCGCTCAGGGGAAGCGGGCCCCCCTCCACCCGGAGCGTGCCCGTAAGGGCGGCGGGAAGTACCGAGCCCGGGCAGGTCGTGTTCGCTGGGAAACCGGTTGTCGAGCGGTCGGGGGACGCATGACCCAAAGAACCGACCGGCGCGGCGAGGAGGGCCATCACGAGCACCACCAGCAGGACCGATGACCGCGACCCAGGAAGGACGGACACCCCGACTCCGTCCCCTCGCCCGCGAGGGCGAGAGATGGTCCCGAACAACCCCCCCGAGAGATAATCGTATCGAAAACGGAACTCCCGATGAACGGTGCGGCCGCTTCCCTCTTAGGGAGGAAGGGTTGCTCCGATGGTGAGCGCGCCGACCCACACTTCGATCGAGCCGCCTCCGCTCGCGTCCCTTCCGGCCGAGCGGGCGCAACTCGAGTACTCCTCCCGCTCCCTGGTCTTCGCTCACGACGGAACCCGGCTCCTTCGCGCCTGGGGCCCGCCGGAACGCCCCTGGGTGTTGGCCGTTGAGCCCCGGGGACGGCGGTGGTCGATCGACGCGTGGGGCGCCGGGCCGCGCGAGGCCCGGGTCGCGGTGCGGGCCCTCTTCTCGCTGGGCCACTCCCTCGCGTCGTTCTACCGTCTCACCCGACGCGAGGCGGTGCTGGCGGGCACCGAGCGACGGTTCCGGGGGCTCCGCCTCCCGCGCGACGCCAGCGTGTACGAATCCCTTCTCCACGCCGTGATCGGTCAGCAATTGTCCGTACACGCCGCGCTCTCGATACAGCGTCGCCTGTTCGAGAAGACGTGCTCGGTGATCGTCGCCGACGGGATCGAGGTCCCGTCGGTCCCACCTCCCACCACCCTCCGGGCGTTGGGCGAGGAAGGCCTGAGGTCGACGGGCCTGAGTGGCGCCAAGTCCCGGGCGATCCTCGGGCTCGCGGCGCCGGCGACACGCCCCCTCCTCGACGACCCCGCTCTCGCCCGGATCCCTCCCGAACAGGCGATCGAGCGGCTGGTCGAACTGCGGGGTGTGGGACGGTGGACCGCGGAGAACGCGCTGCTCCGGGGCACCGGAAGGACCGACGTGTTCGTGGCCGGCGACCTGGGGATCCGGGTGGCCCTCGCGGAGTACGGGGTCGTACCGCGGGGCGCTGCCGAAGAGGAGGCGCGCGTCTGGGCGGATCGTTGGTACCCTGGATGGGGCAGCTACGCGACCCTGTACCTCTGGCGTCGCCTGGTGGCGGACCAGAGCGCGAGCGCGGGCTAACCGACCGGCGGAGCCAGCGGGAATCGGGCTCGAACCTGGTGGATCGCGCCCGCCGGGACGAGGCGGCTCTCCACGAGGTGGACCTCCCGTACCGAGACCACGATGGGCCGGGGAGCCGGCTCGGTCCCGTTCAGCAGTGAGAAGGCCCGAGCCCGGTCGGCCGTGGACCGGACCCGGAACAGGGTCACGTGGGGGGAGAACGGGATCGGATCGTCGGGAAAGCCGGCCCGGCAAACGGCCTCGCGCACGGCGGTCGCGAGGCCACGAAGCGGTGCCTCGCCCACCCCGACGCCGCGCCACACTACCCGGGGCCGGTCGGCCGTAGGGAAGGCGCCCACTCCTTCCACGACCAGGTCAAAACCGAGGTGCTGGGCCGCCACCGGTCGGAGGCAGTCTGCGAGGGTCGCGAGCGAGGCCTCTGGGATTTCCCCCAAGAAACGGAGGGTGAGATGTTCCGGCGCGGGTCTCTCCTCCCCTCCTGGGATCGCGGGGTCGAGCGGGACCGCGACGAACGCGCGCATAGGAGACCCCGAAGGCACGGGTCCGCTTACGGGTTCGGAACCGGTGGGCAGGTCCCGTCCCGCAGCGTCCACACCTGGGCGCGGTGCGGATCCAGCCGGAGGTTCCGGAGCGTGCGTCGAACCCGGCCCGCCCGGGCGGCGTCCCCGACCACGAACAGCACGAAGGCACCCCGGCCGGCGGCCTTCGACCAACCATGTCGGATCCGTTCCGGTCGGAGCGCCCCCGAGACCTCGGCCTCGACATGGACGTCCCGGCCTCCGAAGAACCGCCACGCCCATCCCGACCGGATCCGGTCGAGGCGGTCCGCGAGTTCGGCGGGAGACTCCGCTCCCCGGCCGCGACCGAGCTGGCGGTAGAGGGCATCGGGGAGGGTCGTGTCGAACCGCCCTTGCCGCAGGATCTCGAGGACGTACCCCTGTCGCGCGAAGACGCGAAAGGTACCTAAGAGGAGACGACGGTGCTCGGCCGTCTCCCGCGTCGCCCCCGTGCTGCGGCCGAGTCCGAGCCGCCGCTCTCCCGCGGCCGACAGTCGGAGTCCGGAAGGGGTCGCTTCCAGTTCCGGCCCGCGGATCAGCGCATTCCATGCGAGCTCGATGCGCTCGGACACGATCGGATCGCCGGGCAATCGGCTGGCTGCGGCCACGACCTCGTCCGGGAGGAGGCGACGACCCGACTCGTCGGCCGCGAGGATCGCGAGCAGGACCCGCTCGGTTCCCGGCTCGTCCAGGACGAGAGCCTCCTCCGAATCCGTACCGAACTCGCGCCGCGTGCGCTCCAGCTGGAGTCGCCAATCCGCGCCGGTCACGCCCGGGACCGGTCCGGTCGGGGGAACCCAGCCGAGCTCCCCCCGGTCCGCACCGAGCGAGACGGCCGTTCCGATGGGGAAGCCGGAAAGGAAGTCCGTCGCTTGGCGCGGCTCGAGTCCGAGCCACGGTGCGACGCTCGCCGTCGAGGCCGGCGGGATCCGGAACGCGACGAACGATGCGGCCGCTCCCGCCGCGGCGCTTCGGACCTCCGGGGCGAGCCGGTCGGGGTACTGGGTGGCGACGATCGCCTCGATCCCGAACTTCCGACCCTCCGCCAGCATTTCGGCGACGAGCCGGGGAGAGAGGCTCTGGACCTCGTCGAGAACGAAGAGAATGGGAGGTCCGTCCGGGCGGGCTTCCGCTCGAGCGGCCAGTCCCAGGTAGAGACGACCGAGGACGAGCGTGCCGGCGAACGCGGCGCTTTCCGGACCGAGCGCCGCCATCGGGAGTCGCAGGAGGAGCGATCGCCGGTTCGCGAGCAGCCCCTCGATGTCGAGCCCTCCGTCCGCGGGTGCGAGCAGGTCGACGAGCGCGGGGACGAGCACGACCTTCGAGAGGCGCGTCGCCGCCGACCAGAGGAACTCCGGGTCGCGTCGGAGGATCGGCCCGAGCTCGTCGAGGAAGCGGGCGGTCGTCGCCCGTCGGGTCGCGAGGCGCGCCGAGTCCCGCCGATCGGGGTCCGTGAGGAGCGCGTACAGGTCGAGGATCGAGCCTCCGGTCTCGAGGACCAGTCGCGCGAAGGTGTCGAAGATCCGCTCGAGCCGGAATCCCCAGGCCAGTTCGAGCCCGTCCGGACTCAAGCGTTTCACGGCGGCGACGAAGTGGGCGGCCGCCCGGTCCGGCACGGCAGACCCCGCGACGAGGCCGGCAATCCCCGGCACCGGCGGCTCGCTCGCATCCACGGTCAGGAGGCGAGCGCGTAGGGATTCCGGGAGACGGGCGACCACCTGCGGGGCGAGGTCCCCGTGCAGGTCGACGACGACCACCGATTGCCCGGCCGCGACCGCCCGGGCCGCCTGCCCCGCAAGGTACGTGGTCTTCCCGGCACCGGACGCCCCGAACACGACGGTGTGCGCTCCTCCGGCCGAGGTGGAGCGTTGGAACCCGGAGAGGCCCAGCTCCGCGGTCCGGTGCAACGTCGAACCGGGTTGCGACCAGGCGGCGGGAGGGATCGATTTCGCTTCCCCGCGTCGCCATGGGCCCAGCGTCCACGGGCGACGCCACACCACGCACGCCTTCCGGTGCGTGGCGCGGTTCCAGTCCACGCTCAAGTGGACGGCGACCGCGTCCGCCCACCGGTCGCGCGAACGTCGATCGGAGGAGACGACCCAGCATCGGGTCGCCACGCTGAGGAGGGGGCCACCCCGGTGGATCCAGAAGGTCTGCACTCCGGCCCAACTTCCCCCGTGGGCGAGCGGGTCCAGCACCGGTAGCTCCGGCGGGATCGCCGCCTCCTCCCGAGGCGGATTCGCGTCCAGTGGATTCGGCCAGAGCAGTCCGAAGAGGCCCGCGCCCCGTTGGGGAGGGTGGGGCGACGGCGGGACGGGCAGGACCGGGTCGACTGTTCCGACCGTCGCGTCGGGCAACGAGGCGAGCAACCCCGCCGGCCGCACGGTGACCACGGGAAGCGGCGAGGTCGTGCTGGCTTCGAACACCGCTCCGGCCGACGGTCGCGCGTTCTCGAGGGCCACGGCCAGCGTGCGGTACCAACGCAACCGCTGGGCGGCCGAGCCCGAGGGGCGGATGGCCGCCGCGTCACGATCGCCCACGAGTCCCCGCGAGCGCTCGTTCCACGAGATCCTCGACCTCCGCGGTCAGGCTACCCAGCCCGTTGACGCGCGCGAACGTGCGCAGCACGTCGGTGGAGACGGCGTGGGTCACGGCGCGGTCGTACTCCCAGAGGCGTACCCGCCACAGGAGTCGGCCGTCCGGCATCCGGAAGAGCCGGGCGCGCGGGCAGTATGGTCCAGCCAGCGGGAGACGTACTTCCCCCACGAACTGGGTCCGTCGGGTCGTTCGGCGTCGAACGGGTTGGGGCAGAAGAGGTTCCGAGCGCGTACGCGCAGCGTCCAAGATTCCACAATTCCTCCCTCCACCCGGCGGGCCGTCGGGAGGAAGGTTCGAGTCGGAGACCGCGGGACATGGGGTCCCGTCACCGCTCCCCGAGAGCCCGCCACCGCGGCTGGACCGCCGCGGGGCTCGAGAAGGCGGAGGTCCGGCGCAACGCCGGGAAAACGGCCGTCGGGACGAGTTCCTCCCACGCGGGCGGAGCGACCGGTCGGTCCGACCGGGCGTTCGCTCGCGGGGCGGCGCCGAGGAGCCCTGACTCGCTCGGGGCGACGTTCCCGATCAGACGGTAGGGTGAGACCGAGCGTCCGCGATCGCCGGTCCGAGGCTCTCTCGGAGGAGTGTCGCGGTGGCCCGCACCCGGGGTTCGGAGCCGAACGCGTCGTTCAACGTCGAGACTCGCGGTCGAATCGAGGGACTCGAGGGGAGCGTGGACGCAGGGGACGACGCGGGACTCATGGGGGTTCGACCCCGGGAGGGGCTCGAGCCTATGGGAGGGATCGAAGCCGGTGAACGATGAATGCTGACGGGCGGCACCCGGCCCCAAGTGGGCGGGACCATCGGGGTCTCATTCGGTCCGGTAGAACAGGAGGGTGTTGCGGAGGGGTCCCTCGCACGCCTGGGACACGGTGCTGTCCCCTTGCGGCGATGTGAAGGGACCCCTCCTTGGGGTGGTTGCACTTCTTCTATCGCGGTCGACGGTATTTAGGACGAAAGGGAGAGGGGGTGGAACGGGTTCCCGACGGGCGTTCCGCCGAGGCCGGGCTACCGGGCGTGCGGTGCGCTCGGCTCGGCGTGGGCGATGCGAGGCAATTCGCCCTGGATCGTGGACGGACGCCGGGTCGTCGCGGCGGCGCGACTGGTCGCCTGGTGCCGCGCGAGGACCCACCGTTCCCCCCAGGCCCGCAGTTCGCGGGCCGCGGGCGCGAGGCCGAGTCCCATCTCGGTGAGTTGGTAGACGACGGCGAACGGTCGCGTGCTCACGACCGTCCGCTGGACGACGCCCTGGCTCTCGAGGAACTTCAGGGTCGCGCTGAGCGTCTTCGCGTTCAGATGAGAGTTCGACTTCAGGATCTCGCTGAACCGCTGTGGTCCGTCGAGCAGCCGGTGCACGATCGCGAGCCGCCACTCGGTGCCGATGACGCCGATAGCCGCGAGGACCGGGCAGAGCCCGCGACCTTCGGACTCGTCGCACTCGTCGGAGTCGCGAGCGGGAATGTGGCTGGGGTGCCGGGGACGATTGGGGTCCATGGGTGCTCCCTTGGAACATCGAGGACGCCCGTCCTCTTATAGTTACTGTATGAAAGTAAGTGAAAAATCGTAACTCGTTCGCGGTTCGCACGTTCTCCGGCCCGCCCGCGTTCCGGGCGTACGTTTTCTCCGCCCTCGTCCGTCCGTCCGCATGGCCCTGCGCCGCCGTGAGGTAGAGCTCTCCGTCGAGCGACCGCTCGGGTCCGGCCACGACGCGGGGACTGTCCGGCTCTCCGCCCGGTTCGAGACACCGGAGGACGGGAAACCGACCCCGCGGGAGCTCGGCGAGGCGATGGATCGCCTGCGGGCGGACCTCGATGCCCTCGTGGGCGCGCCGCTCGCGGCCGCGCCGGCGCTGCGCCCCGACCGGGAGCTGCCCGAGCTCATCGAGGCCTACCATCCCCGGCAGCGGGTCCTCCTCGACCTCCTGCGGGACGAGGGGGAGCTCACGGCCGTCGAGCACGCCCGTCTCGTCGAGTACCTGGTCGCCGGCGGCGAACCGATCCGCCCCGCTCCGCCCGCCCGGCCCAACCTGGTCGACCAACCGCTCGCCGCGGCCCCGATCATCGCCGACCGCTCTCCCGAGGGCGCGCGCTCGGTGTCGGAGCTCGTGCGCACGTACCAGATCGAGACCCTGAAGCAGGCGGGCGCGGTCCGGGCGCGTCGCCAGATCTCCTTCGCCGAGTACATGGCGCTCAAGCGCCACTTCGAGTCGGTGACGCCGCCCGCCTCCGCCCCGCCGGGGTCGCCTCCGGCGTGATCGGGTGGGTCTAGATCGACCCGCCGGAGGCCGCAGTGGAGGTTGCGTCCCCGCCGGGCAGTCCGCACAGCGCGATGGCGAGCGCCCCCACGTCGGTGATGCCCCGGCGCATCGGGATCCCGCGCGCCCGGTCCGGCGGAACGGCCGTACGATTGTCCGACGGAGGACCGAAGATCGCGGCCGGCGGGTACTCGGCAGAGCCGAGGACACCGCTCGTTCGCGCGAGGGTGACGCTCATCTCGCGCCGCCGGACCAGCTCCTGGGCCCGCGTCAGGAACGCCGCGAGCGCCGGTCCCTCGTCGACCCCCTCGGGGAGACCGAGCGTGGTCATCGCGAAGACCGCCACCCCTTTCGTCCGGCTCGATTCGGTCAGGTTCTCGGCGGCGACGAGCTCCTCCACGCGCGCCAGGAAGCGCTCCGCGGCCGCCACGGGCGGCTCGCGGATCATGAGGTATCCGAGGCGGCTCGTCCACCCCCGGTCGAAGACCGAATCCGCGGCGGCGCGCAACGCGTCCGACGGCGCGGCCACGACGACCGGCCGGGTGACGCCGGGCGGTCGCGGCGCGGCCTCCGCGCCGGTCGCGAGGCGGTCGAACGTCAACGCGGGGAATCGACCGGTGAGCCCGAGCCGGGCGAGGACCGCCCGGGCCTCCTGACGTTCGGTGCCGGCGACGGGATCCATCGGTCCACCGCCGACGGAGAGGGGTCCGTCACCCCGGTCGATCACGAACGTCGCGGTGTCGCAGCGCGTGGCGACCTGGGCGACGCGGCCCCCGACCCCGCCCTCGCCGAGGACCCGGGCGAGAAGGCCGACCTCCCGACCGGTCGCCCCGGCGGACTGGGCGTCCGCGAAGAATCGGGTGAACTCGTCCCGTGAGACGCCCGCCGGCGGGAGGGCGAGCGCCCGCAGGGCGCCGGGCGAAAGGAGGACGAGGAGGAGGTCTTGCGGGCCGAGGCCCTCCGCGATCTCCCCGACCGCCCGCACGGTCTCCTCGGCCGCCCCGAAACCGGGCAGGCCCGGCGGGACGGCGACGCCGCGGAACGGGAGTTCGTCCAGGACCGGCTCCGGCCCCGCGAGGAACCCCTGGGTCAGGCGTTCCCCGACCGCGTGGAGGGCCCCCAACGCCATCGAGTTCGCCGCGTTGCCGAGGGCGACGAAGGCGACCTGGCGGTACCGACGGTCCGCCACGAACCGGTTGCCGACCCGAAGCACTCCCTCCTCCCGGCGCAGCGCGGCGCGGACCGAGCGGTAGGCGTCCGCGGCGGTCACCGCGGCCTGGTAGGCGCCCCGTGGGACCGGGTCCGGTCCCTTCGGCTCGGGCTCCTCTTGGGGAAACGGCTCCCAGGGGAACCGACCGATCACGAACGTCCCACCCGGCGGGGGGGACAATACGGTAGCGGAGGTGTCCGGAGGGTCACCCCAGCTGGAGCCGCTCAGCCGGTGCGGGGCCGCGGGTCCCGAGGAAGCGCCCGGGACCGAACTGGTGCGGGTCGAGGTCGGAGGGAGTCCCCAGCACGGCCGCCGCGACCCGCTTCGTGGCCGCGGGCGCGAGCATGAACCCGTGCCCCCCGAACCCGTTGGCGTGGACGAAGCCGGGGCGTCGCGGGTCTTCCCCGATCACCGGGAAGCCGTCCGGGGTGTCGTCGTAGAAACCGGACCAGGCGCGAAGCACGTTGAGCGCGCCGAGCCGGGGAATGAGGGCGGTGAGGATCCGGGCCATCCGCGGGAGGAACTCGGGCGAGGTCGACATCCCGCCGGTCGTCCCGGCGGCGTGACGCATCGTGAGGCCGCCCACGATCTCGCCCCGCAGGGTCTGGCTGAAGTAGAGCCCGTCGGACGGGCGGACGACCATCGGGTCGAGGAACGGCCGCATCGGCTCGGTCGCCAGGATCTCGTGGCGCGTCGCGACGTTGGGTACCTCGAGGCCGGCCCGGCGGGCGAACTCGCCGGACCACCCGCCGGCCGCGTCCACGACCGTCGGGGTCGCGACCGTGCCGTGAGAGGTGACGAGTCCCGAGACCCGCTCGCCCGCGGTCGCGATCCCCATCGCCTCGACCCCGAGGAGGACCTCCACTCCGAGCGAGCGGACCGTCTCGTAGAGGCCCCAGATCGCGGGGAAGGGGTAGAGCGTGCCATCGCTCGAGAGGTAGGTACCGCCGACGACGGCGCGGGCGTCGATCCCAGGGACGAGGCGAAGCACCCCGTCGGGTCCGAGGACCCGGGAGGGCAACCCCTCGGACCGGACCACGTCGGAGACGGCGCGGAGCCGGGCCATCTCCGTCTCGTTCTCCGCGAGGAAGAGGTAACCGCCCTGGCGGAACCAGATGTTGTACCCGAACTCGCCGCCGAACCGACGGTACGCGGCGACGGACTCGCGCGCGAGACGAACGGTCGCCCGGGTCTCCCACTGCTGCCGGACTCCCCCGCCGTTCCGTCCGCTCGCCCCCGACGAGAGGAACCCCCGGTCGACCACGAGGATCGGGCCGGCGCCGGCGCGCGCGAGATGGTACGCCGTGTAGAGACCGATGATCCCGGCGCCCACGATGGTGACGGCGTACTGGCCCCGGGCCGGTCCCGTCACGTCGCCCCCCCCTCCGACGTCGTGGCGTCGAGCGACGCGAGCGCGGCGAGCGGCGTCGGGATTACCGGCGGACGCTGCGTGAAGTAGCCGACCTCGGAGGGCGGCCGACCTTCCCGGAGGGCAAGAAGGAGGAGCGCATCCGGAAGACAGTACCGACCCTGACAGAGACCGGTGCCGAGACCGGAGTACCGCTTCGCGACCTCGACCCCGCGGTAGCCGTGGGCGGTCGCCGCGTCGAGGTCCTCGAGCAGGATGTCTTCGCAGGGGCAGGCGATCCATCGCCCCCTTCGGGGCAGGGCGAGCAGCTCGCGGTAGTATCCCTCGAGCTCGTGGCTGCCCTCCGCTCGGACGCGCTCGAGGGTCGCATCGGACGAGCTCCCTCCGAGCAGAGCACGGGCGGCGCGCGCTCCGCTCGGGGCCGACGCCGCGGGCACGGCTCCGCTCACGGAGCCGGCCGCCCAGACGCCCGGCACTGACGTCGTTCCGTCCGCATCGACCGCGGGGTAGTACGCCCCCGTCCCGGCGCGCCATTGCATCCGGGCCCCCACCTGGAAGAGGACAGGAACGTTGGGCACCCGGCGGTGCGCCAGGACGACGCTGTCGCAGTCGAGACGGGAATCCGCGCTCGAACCCCGCGTGCGAACCTCGACGGAACGCACCCGGGAGCGCCCGTTCGCGGCGAGGAGCAGCGACCGGGGATAGAGCGGGATCCCGGCCTCGGAGCAGGCTCGGACGAGTTCCGGAGGGATCGGCCCGGGCGCGACGAGCGCCGCGACGTGGTCGCCGAAGCGATCGATGACGGCGCGGGCACGGTCGCCCGCCCCGAAGACGACGGCCGCGCGGAACGGAGGCTTCGCGCCGGACGGTGTGAGGGCGAAGGCCCCGTCGGCGGTCAGGACGCCGGGCCGGTCGTTGGACCCGAAGAGCAGCGAAGCATCGTAGCTACCGACGGCGACGAGCACCCGGCGCGCCCGGACGAGGACGCCGCGGGAGGGCTCGGTGTACGCGAGGAGCTCGAACGGCGCGTCCCCCGCCGGACGGGGTGGGGGGAGGAACGAGACGGTCGTCCGCGTGAGCAGGGTGGCACCGGGGACCGGGACGGCTCGGGAGGAACGGTCGAGGAGGAGCGGCGCGGCGCCGGCCGAGACGAGCTCGGCGGCCGCCGCCCGTCCCGCCCGACCGGCCCCCAGGATGACCACGTCGGTGGTCCGGAGCTCGGGAGGCACTCGAAGCGCTGTCGCGCTGCCCGCCGAGGGAGGGGCTCCGTAGCCCGCGAGTCGCCGGATCACGCGGTGGTAGAGGGGGGCCGCGAAGGCGGGGCGCCGGAACCCGTGCAGGGTGTCGATCCCGGACCGGAACACGAGGTCGAAGACGGCGAGGAGGTCCAGTCGTCGGGAGGGCCACGCGTTCTCGGTCTCGACCTGGTCCCCCGGGCCGGGCTCGTACCGGCACGCCCGGACGTTCGGTCGGCCGTTGACCCGGACGAGACATCCCGTGCACTGGCCGATCCCGCACAGGGGGGCGCGGGCCCGGTGGTAGCGGGGCGAACGCTGCAGGTTCGGGAGCCCCTTACGGACGAGCACGTCGAGCACGGTCTCGCCCGGCGGGGCTGACTCGGTGTGCCCGTCGAACGAGAACTGACGGCCGGGCGGCTCGACCATTCAGGATCCCTCGAGCACCCGTGCCGTGAGTATTTAGTATGCGGGGGACGGGGGGCGACACGGCGCGTCTCAGAGGGCCGTCCGGAGTCTGTAGCCGAGTCCGTCGTGGGGAGTGCTATATAGATTGGCGCTCGTCAGCGGCCTTCGGATGCGCGCGAGCGGGGGATTCCACGGACGTCGCATCCAGAAAACCGGCGGCTCGACGTTCATCGTCTCGCTGCCGAAGAACTGGGTGCTCGCCCGCGGGCTCGGGGCGGGCGATGTGCTGTATTTCACGCCGCGGGCCGACGGATCGATGACGATCTTCCCCGAGGCGGCCACGGGCGCGGAGGGGGAGAAACGGGTCGTCAACATCACGAACGACGACGACGAGGACCACCTATTCCGCCGCCTGGTCGCCGAGTACATCGCGGGCTACCCGATGCTGGAGATCCGGACCGCGGGACGGATGAGCTCCCGCACGCGGGACGTCGTCCGAAGCTTTGCGCAGCGGATGATCGGGCCGGAGATCCTGGAAGAGACCGCCGAGTCGGTGATCCTCCAGGACGTCGTCGGCCCGAACCCGCTCCCGATCCCGTCCGTCATCCGGCGGATGCATCAGATGGTCCGCTCGATGCAGTCGGACGCGATGACGGCGTTCCGCACCCGGGACACGTCGATCGCGAAGGACGTGATCGACCGGGACTGGGAGGTCGACCGTCTCCACTGGTTCTTGGAAAAACAGGTCACCACGGCGCTCCGCGACGCCCGCATCCTCGCGACGCTCGACCTCACGCTGCCAGAGTGCTCGACGTACCTGCTCGCGTCGCGCGTGCTCGAGCGGATCGCCGACCACACGGTCCGCATCGCGGAGACCGTGTCGATCCTCGGCAAGGACCGCACCCCCGAGCGACTCGGAGGCGAGCTCGACAAGATGAGCACGAGCGCGGCGGCCGCCGTCGCCGACGCGCTCGACAGCTTGGATTCCCGCGACATCCCGAAGGCCAACGCCGTGATCGACGCCGCCCACGAGATCACGCGGTACCGGGAGAAGCTGCTCCACGAGATCGCGACCCGCCAGGGCCGCCTCGCCGTAGGCCTCGCGTACGTGCTGGAGAGCTTGGAGCGGATCGCATTCTACGCGAGCGACCTCGCCGAGATCGCGATCGACCGGGCCGTCGAGGTCGCGGGCCGTCCGCCGGTCGACACCGGGCCCGCCAAGACCCCGACCCTCGTCGCGTAGTTCCGCGCCTCGTTACCCGAGGATCGCCGTCACGAGGGTCGCGAGGTCCGCGTCCGTCGGGACCCGTGGGTTCGCGAGGGCCCCCGGCGACCGCAGGGCTCGGGCGAGGACGAAAGCCCGCTCGCTCTCCGCCCGCGTGAGATCCCCTCCCGCGGCGCGCACGGTCAGTGGGAACGGTAGCTGGCCGTAGAGTCGGCGCAGGCGCTGCGCGAGGCTGGCGTCGGACCGCTCGTCCCGGTCGCGGGCCCGCTCGGCCAGGGTCTCGAGCCGGTCCCGGGCCGACGGATGGTCGAAGTCGAGGACGTACGGGAGCGCGAGGCCGAGGAGCCGGGCGTACGGGAGGCCGGTCGGTCCCTCGAGCGCCCGGGCGAGGGCGTGGGCGAGGCCCCGCTGGGCGTTCGACGCCGCGAGCCCGGCCGCGGTCGCCGCGTAGTGGAGCGCGGCGCGCGCATCCGGGTCGTCGCTCCACCGGATCGCGTGCGGGAGCCGGCGGACGATCGCGGTGGTCGCGTCGAGGGCGAGCGCGTCCGAGAAGGGGTTCGCCCACGCCGAAAGGAACGCTTCCGTGGCGAGCGCCAGGGCCTCGAACGCGCCGTCCATCAGCTCGGCCGGGGCGAGGGAGGCCGCGAGCGCCGGGTCGACCAGCGCCCAATCCGGGATCAGGGAACGGTGGGCGATCTCGAACGGGGCTCCGTCGGCGGTGCGCAGGTCGGCTGCCCACGAGGCCTCGGCTCCGCTCCCGCTCGTCGTCGGAACGGCGATGAGGAGGATCCCGGAGGTCGTTGGAGGATCCCAGGTCGGGGGAAGTTCGGCGAGCGAGAGGTCCGGTTGGGCCCATCGGAGCCGGACGGCCTTCGCGGCGTCGATCGTACGGCCCCCGCCGAGCGCGAGCAGGGCGTCCGGCGGATGTTCCCGAGACCGTTCGGCGACCCGGTCGACCTCGTCCAGCGAGTTCGCCCGCTCGCTTGCCGTCTCCACCTCGACGCTCGCGTCGCACTTCGCGAGCTCCTCGACGAGGCGACGGGCCCCGTCGTGTCGGGCGACGGCCGGGTCGACCAGGAGGACGGCCCGCCGTACCCCGAGGCCGCTCAGCTGCTCGAGCGCGCCGGTGCCCCACGCGATCCGGGGCGACAGGAAGAATCCGCTCACGCCGGGCGTCTCCCCAACCGGGGTCGCGGGCCTACGCCCGGGGTCCCTCGCGGCATCGTCCGCAGGCTCCGGTGAGCGAGAAGGCGATCCCGTCCACGCTCCAGCCCGCCGGGTGCTGGGCGGCGAGGGCGACCAGGAGCTGGCGTTCCGCGTCCTGGAGCTCGAGGCGGGAGATCCGACCGCAGCTCCGGCAGACGATGTGGGAGTGGGGCGGCTCGAGGAGCCCGACCCGGATGACCCGCGGCAACGACTCGGGCATCTCGAAGAGCGGTTCCACCGGCCGGGCGCGTAGGCGCGGTCGGGCACGACGGGCGGGAGTGCGCCGGGCGGGGGTACGTCGGGGCGCCATGTGCGCCGGCCGACCCCACCCCTGTATTTAGGAAACGCCGCGCGACCGGAGGCGTCGGCCGCTCCCGCGTCCCCGACTACTCGGCGGCCGGGCCGCGCGGGACGACGCCCGCGGGGACGAGCGGCAGCGAACGCAATCGCTGGCCCGTGGCGTCGTAGATCGCGTTCGCGATCGCCGGCGCCACCGCGATGAGGGGGGTCTCACCGCCGCCCTGGGACGGGAGGTCCCGCCGGTCCAGGAGGAGCACTTCGATCGGTGGAACGTCGTGGAAACGTGGGACCCGGTACTGGGAGAGCCGCGGGTTCAGGATACGGCCGTTCTCGAAGGAGATCGCCTCGAACAGCGCGCCGCCGAGCGCCATGATGGTGCCGCCCTCGACCTGGCTCTTCAGGTTCGCCGGGTGCACGATCGCCCCGCACTCGAACCCGGTGACGATCCGCACGACCTCGAGCCGTCGGTCGTCCCCCACGTGAACTTCCGCGAAGGTGGCAACGCGGCCCCCCTTCTCGAGTCCCACCGCGATCCCCTGGCCACGGCCGGAGCGGCGGGCCGCGCGTCGGGGCCGCGTGTCCCAGTGGGCCCGTTCGGCGACCGCACGGAGGACGGCGGCCAGTCGGTCGTCCGCCAGGAAGCGCAGCCGGTACTCCACCGGGTCGGCGTGGAACCGGGCCGCGAGCTCGTCCACGTGCGATTCCCGGGCAAAGTTGTTCGCCGTCGCGGCGAGCGCGCGGTAGGAGCCCTGCGGGAGGGGGGATTCCGCGGGCTGGTTGCCGATGCTCTGGTTCGGCACCCGGTACGGGATGCGGGCGGCCGCCGAGCCGGCGTTCAGGTCGTGGAACTTCCAAGCCGTGATCGTGCCGTCGGCCTCGGCGCCCGTCTCGATGTCGATCACCGCCATCGGGCGCAGGTAGGCCTGCGTGAACTCCTCCTCCCGTGTGTAGACGATCCGGACCGGGTGCCCGGTCGCCTTCGCGAGCCGGGCCGCGCCCGCGGCGAGCTCCGAGGCGTGTTTGCCGCCGAACCCGGACCCCGTCGGCGGTACAATGACCCGCACCCGGGTCGGCGGGAGACCGAGCGCATCGGAGAGGGCGTCGCGTGCCCGGAACGGAGTCTGGGCGCCCATCCACACGGTCAGGCGCGGGCCGTCCCAGGCGGCGAGGACGGCATGGGTCTCCATCGGAACATGGGCGATGTACGCCGTTGTGTAGGTCGCCCGGAGCGAGACCGGGGCCGCTGCGAGCGCCCCCTTGACGTCCCCCGCTTCGTGGTGTATCACGTCCCAGAAATCCTCGCCCTCCGCGGGGTGCTGGCGGAGGTAGGCGACGATGTCCTTCCCGGACGGTTGCGGGGGGGTCGCCCACTCGGAGTGGATCGCCTTCAGCGCCGCGCGGGCCGTGAGGAGGTCCGGGGCGGCGACCCCAACGAACTCCCCCTCCCGGAGGACCGTCACTCCGGGGAAGGCCTGGGCCGCGGTCAGGTCGACGCTCAGGAGCTTCGCGCCGTGCATCGGGGGAAAGAGGACCTTTCCGTACAGCATGCCCTCCGGGTGGAGGTCGGAGGTGTACTGGAGGGCCCCGGTCACCGCGTCACGTCCGCCCAGATTCAGGGAAGGCAGCCCAGCCCGGGTCCACTCGGAGGGAGGGACGGGTCGCGTCGAGGGGGCGACCGCGTCCACTCGGTGGAGGCCCTTCACGAGGTCGCCGTAGGCGACGGTGATCGAGCGAGCCGCGCCCTTTCGGAGGTGGGCCCGACCGTCCTCGAGTTCGACCGCGTCGGCCGATACTCGTAGCCGGGTCGCGGTGAGCTCTCTCAGGGCCGCCCGGGCCGCGGCCCCGGTCCGGCGCAGATGCTCGCCCGCGTCGGGCATGGAGCGGCTGCCGAAGGTGCCCATGTCCCAGGGGCAGGCATCCGTGTCCCCCATCGTGAGCTCGACCGACGTGATCGGCAGGCGGAGCTCCTCCGCGACGAGCAGCGAGAGGGCGGTCCGGGTGCCCTGGCCGACCTCGACCTTGCCGATGAACGCGCGCGCCTTCCCGTCCTCCCCTACGTGGATCCACGCGCCGCCGTGGGGCGGACCCCCGCGTCCCCACTCGCCGACGCCCGGCCGCTCGGCCGGAAGGACGACGACCAGCCCCGGGCCGAGCCGGTCGAAATACGGCCGGTCGGTCGGGGAGAGGAGGTCGAAGGGGGAGGCGGGCTTCACGGGATTCGACCCCCGTTCGGGGGGAGTTGCTGTGACGCGTCGTGGATCGCCGCGAGGATGCGGAGATAACCGCCGCAGCGGCAGAGGTTCCCATCCATCGCCGCCCGGATCTCCCCCTCGTCCGGGTGGGGGTTCCGCTCCAGCAGCGCGACGACGGTGAGGATCATTCCCGGGGTGCAGAACCCGCACTGGAACGCGGCCGCGTCGAGGAACGCCTGCTGTACGGGATGCAGTCGCTCCCCGTCCGCGAGGCCTTCAATGGTCGTCACGGACCGGCCGACCACCTCGCCGACGGGGGTCATGCAGGCCCGGACCGCGACCCCGTCTACGAGGACCTTGCAGGCCCCGCACTCGCCCTCCCCGCACCCGTACTTGGTGCCGGTGAGACCGAGTTCCTCCCGAAGGACGTAGAGCAAGCTTCGGTCCCGGTCGAGGGAGATCGGCCGCTCGACGCCATTCACCCGGAGCCCGGCCGCGGCGCGGGGGGAGGTCACCGACTTCCTCGCGCGGCCGCGGGGGGCGGAAGACCGGGCCCGGGGGGTGCGAGTCGTCACGGCGGAGCCCAGCACCGGGGCGTAGTTGGGGATTTGCCTCCGGGGTCCGCGCCTACGGGGGCGGGGACCGAGGAGCGCGGGGTAGGAGCGGAGGCATTCGTAACGAACGCTCCCGCTCCTCCGGACCCCCTCTTAGAGGTTCCCCGCGTAGAACCGGACGACCCGACCCCAGGCATCCGTCGCGCTCTCCGCGTGGTAGTTCGGCCGGGTGTCGTTGAAGAAGGCGTGTTTTGCCTCCGGGTAGACGTGGAACTCGAAACTCTTTCCCGCGGCGGCCATCGCCTCCGCGAAGGCGGGGACGGTCTGCGTAATGCCGGGGTCCTCGCCGCCGTACAGCCCAAGCACCCGGGCGCCGATCCGGGGGACCGCGTCGAGGGGCGGGTTCTGGCCGTAGAAGATCACGGCCGCGCGAAGGTCCGGGTCGACCGTCGCGAGACGGGCGGACATCGCCCCCCCGTAGCAGAAACCAACGGACGCGATCCGGTGCGGGTCCACTCCGGGAAGCGAGCGAAGGTACTGAGCGACCCCATGCAGGTCCCGGGCGAACCCTTCCTGGACGGGTGGCTGGCTGATCGTCCCGAACGCCTGCAGAATCGGTCGCCGCTCGGGCGGCTGCGAGGCCGCGAACGCCGCGAGCTTCGCGGGATCGCGTCGGAGATCCGGAGGAGCCTCGGCGAACGCCTTCATGGCGAGACCGATGTTGACCGGGGTCAGCAGCGCGTGGAGCTCCCCGGTGAACAGGTCGGGGGCGGCCGCGATATAGCCCAGTCGGGCGAATCGTCGAGCGACGTCCCGGATGTGGGCATCCGGTCCGAAGATCTCGTGGATCACGATCACGGCCGGGTACTGGATCCCCGGCTTCGGATTCTCGGGGAAGGCCACGTAGCAGTCGACCTTCCGTCCGTCCGTTGAGACCGAAACCTCTTCTTCCGGCGCCATCGGACGGGCCACGCCGGACTTCCAGATGACTCGTTCGGTGCGGTCCTCGACGGGGGCGCGACCGGGCTCACCCGAGCCAGTTCCAGAAGTCGTCCCGCCAGTAGTCCACGGACTCCTGGAGGTGCCTCAGGCGGACGGGCGTCAACCCTTCCCGCTGCGCCGCATCGAACCGGCTCCTAAGTTCCTCCACGGTTTCGTCGGAGAGGGCGTCCAGGATGGCCTTGAGGTCGTGCTCGATCCCGACGTCCAAGACCCGGTCGGGATGGCGGATCACGAGGCGAAAGTGGTGGCTGTTCGGGAGTTCGACCCGGATCACCTGCCACGAGAGCGTCTCGCCCCGCTTCGCTTGAAGACGGAAGGCGGCCAGGTTCCCGATCGCCTCGGCGACGAAATTCTCGTCGGTCAATCCGGGTTTCAAGTGGAGGCCGATCTCGAGCCCGCGGTGCATACCGAGGCCACCCACCGGGAACGGAAACCCTCGTCGTGGGTTCCCGCGGTGACGGCTAGGCGGAGTCCCGCTCGAGGGCCGGAGCGAGACGGCGACGCCACTCCCCCACGTCGTTGCGTCGGCACTGCTCGGCACGTCGGGCGGTGGCCGACGCGGAGAGGGCGCGGGCGTGTTTCTCGAGCCGAAGACCGTGGAACTCGAGGTCGGACCTCCGGGACCCGTCGGCGACGATCCGGTACCAGTACTGCGAGCCCTCGTAGGGGCCGTCCACGTGGGTATTCGTCCACGCCCGCTCCTCGGGGAAGAGGCGGACCAGTCGGCGGATCCGCACCGACCGCCCCCCCCGGTACGTGGTGTCGGTCATCATGAGGGCATCCTCGCTGACCCGGTGGACTGACCGCCGGGTCCGCTCGGAGAAGAGCGGTCCGTCGTCCGGTCCGAAGTCCGTGCACCAGGCGTACGCCACCCGCGCGGGAACCCGGAATGGCTGGCGGAAGTGGTACCGCAGCGAGATCACCGGCACGCCGCTCCCTCCTCCCGTCAGCGCGAGGCGGTCCAGACGACGGCGCCGAGCCCGGTCGCTTCGCAGAGGCCGATCCCGAAGAGGAACGGGGCGAACGTGTCGGGGATGAGCGGCATCGCCGCGAGGTAGGAGTAGACCGTGAGAGCGCTCTGGACGACGAACGCCCCTGCGAAGACGAGCAGCGCGAGCCCAAACCCGGTCCGGGTGTGGGCGTACAGCCGACGGTAGAGGGCGAAGAGGACCCCCGCGAGGATGATGCTGACGAGCCCCAGAACGACGCTCGCCTCCATCAGGAGGTTGCTCATCGGAGCCCTCCGGGAGCGGACGGCACGGCGGGTCGGGCGCCGCGACGTACCACGCGTCGTCCGTCCCGCGTCGGGGGCGGCGAGGCGTCCACGGTCTCGAGGTAGGCGGACGTGGAGGCGCAGATCTCGTACGGCGTGGCGTACGCATCCCCGACCGGCCGGATCACCGCCCCGCTTCGCTCCAGGATCCGGAGGTGGTGGCGCACGGTGCGGTAATCGAGCCCGAGGGCGGCCGAGAGCTGGTGGGCGTTGGCGGGGGAGCGACCGAGCTCCTCCAAGAGCCGGCGGCGGTTCGGTCCCCCGCGGGTGCCGAAGAGGAGGTACCACATCAGGGAGCGGAAACCGGGGCTCATGGGACGCCCCGGCCGAGACGACCGCTCCTTATCTGTCGAACCCCCTCCTCGGGCGGGTTTTCGGGGCTCAGAACGCAGCCAGCCCCTCCGCGGCCGCGGGCAGCGAGAAGACGGCGTAGAGCGGCGTGAGGGTTCCGCCGGCGCCGATGCGGAACTCCTGGAGCTCGGCGGCACCGGCGTCGTAGACCTCGAGGTACTGTCCGTGTGAGCCCCCGATAGCGAGGTCAGTGTCGGCGGCCCCCGTGGCAGCGGCGACGTCCACGGCGACCGAGAGCGTCCCGCCCGCCCCGACGTGGTAGGAGGTGATCGTGGCCCCATGGGCGTTCGAGGTGAACGCGTACGAGCCGGCGACCGCGACCCAGCAGGGGGCGGCCTGGCCATCGGGAACGGACCCGCTCACGACCGTGAGCTGGCCGTCCCGCGCGACCGAGTACGACGAGAGCGCCCCGATCGCGGCGTCGCTCACGATGAGTGAGCCGCCGCGGCCGAACGCGAACCCGTAGGGCGTGCTGCCGTTCGAGGGAGTAACGACCGGAGCCTGGGCGATCCCCCGGAAGTTGACCGGGTAGGTGTCGATGAGGCTCGTCGTCTTCTCGGTGACCACCAGGACCGTTCCCGCGGGGTTGAAGGCGACCTCGGCGGGGCCGGTCGGCGCGCTCGTGCTGAGCGGTTGGCGCGAGCCCGGGAGGGGGAGGAGCAGCCCGTGGTCGGCGAGGAGGAATCCGGCGATGTTGCCGGGCACCGTGGCGTTCCCCGCGTTGAGGACGTAGACGAACGCGTCGTGCACCGTCAGGCTGACGGGCCCAATGCCGCGGGAGGCAACCCGGTCCACGAACGAGAGGATGGGGTGGCCGGCGGACGGGGCGTGGACCGCGAATTCCGTGATGGTGTTGTCCCCCGCGTTGACGACGAGGAGGTACCGGTGGTCCGAGGTCAGCACCAGAGCGCCCTGGTCTGCGAGGCTCGAACCGGTGCCCGTTCCGTGCGTGCCAAAGTGACCCGCCGGAACGAGCGCTCCGCCGGGTCCGATCGCGTACGCCAGAACGGAGTTGCCGGTGACGGCGTTCGACATCGTGAACACCGCGCCACCGGCTCCGGAGGCCAAGGCCAGGGGGGGCGAGGTCGGCGCTTGGGCAGACGCAGAGGCCGAGACCAGCAGCAGCAGCACGGCTGCCGCCGGGATCAGCCACAGATGGCTGGGTCGCTTCATGGCGACCCGCCGACCCCGTCCGCCGACCATATGGATAGGCCGTAGTCCCACTCCAGTCCGACCCCAATCCGGTCCGAGTTCGGCCCGAACTGCTCGGCCGGTCGACCGACCAGGCGAGTTGCCTCAGACCGTCCTGAAACCGGACGCTGGCGTGGCTCCCGTTGCAGAACGGCTTGTTCGTAGAGGCCCCGCACCGGCGCAGGGTCACCCGGTCGCGTGTTTCGTACGGGGTGCCGTTCGCGGACTCGATGCGAATCCCGCCGCGGACCCAGAGGGGCCCGCTGCACTCCATCGCCGGTTCTTCGGCGGGTTCGATACGGGGGAGGGACGGGAACCGTGTCAGGGGGTTCCGTTCCGTCCACCGCACGGAGCGGGGTGCACGCGACGGCCGGACCGGAGCGGTCACTCCTTTAAGTCGCCCGGTGACACTTTCGCGTCGGTTCGGTCGTGATGTCGCCCGGTACGAGTCCGACCCGATCCCCCGCTCCCGAAGTGACGATCCGGCGGATCACCGATTCCGACCGAGACGGCTACCGGGCGCTTCGACTGCAAGCGCTGAAGATCGACCCGATGGCGTTCGGCAGCACTTGGTCGAGAGAGTCCGAGTACGATGAGGCCCTGTGGACCGAGCGGACCCACCAGGCCGCTACGTCGTTCGAGGTATCCTCCTGGCTCGCCGAGTCCCACGATGGAGAGCTGGTCGGCATGGCCGGAGTCTTCTGGGAGAAGGGTTCCTTTGTGGTCTGGGGGATGTGGGTCGACCCTCGATCGCGGGGAACCGGGATCGGCGGACGTCTTCTCGATGAATTGCTGCGGTGGACCGCAACTGCCCACCCGGAGGCGGCCGTTCGCCTCTCCGTCAACCCGACCCAGAGCGCCGCCGTGAACCTGTACCTCGCCCGCGGGTTCCGTCCTACGGGCGGGGTCGAACCGCTGGGGCACACCCCGGGCGCGGTGGTGGAAGATATGGCCCGCCCCCCCGGGGGATCGAGAACGTCCGGGTAAAGGGGATCCGAACCGACCCGGAGTTCGAGTTTCCCCGTTGGCCAGAGGTCCGCCTACGAGGTCGGTGCGGGGAAAGGGATTGGAACCGTACGGGGGTTCAACTCCGCCACCCCCGGGCATCTAACCTCCATCACCATGGAGGACGACGGATCAACGCGTCCGGTCTACACCGCGACCGCGGAGTCGGTCGAGGCGACGGTAGAACCCAGGTCGGGGCCCCACCCCGACCAAGATGAGGAGGTCTCCGTCGACCTCGAAAAGTAGCCGATACCGATCGCCCAGGAAGTGGGCGACTCGGACACCCCCCCGAGTGATGTGCCTAAGTTGACTCACACTATACCCCAACCCAGAGGCAAACGGGCGCTTCCGGAGCCGGGCGATTAGTCGCCACATTTCAGCTCGGGCGCGCAACGGGAGATCCGTGAGATCCGTCTCGAAAGACGGGCCGACGGCGACCCGAAGGCTCATCGGGGGGACCGACGGACTCTCGAGGGTGGATATTTAGTGTACAGCGACTCAATGGGTTCGAGCTTGGCCTTTCCGGAGTGGATGTCCTTGAGGCGTTGCTCCATCTCCTGAAACCACGGATCCTGTTCCTCGAGTTCTTCGAGGATGGCCCGAATGACATCATCGTAGCTCTGACCCCCGGACTTTAGGCGCTGCAGCTCGGCCCTCGTGGAAGCGCGCACGGGGATCGTGGTCAGGGCGTCAGCCGACACGGCGATGGGTTCTATGGCTTCGTTGGTTTTAATCATTGTCGTCACGGGTGCTCGCGGGCGCTTGATTCGGTCCCGCCCAGAGCCCAAGGCCCTACTTCCCGAGGTGAGAGAAGTGCGGTTCCTCGCGGAAGGTGTAATCAGCCTCGGACTAAGGGTTCGGATTTGAACCGCCCGTGGGTTCGAATATCCCGCGTTTTCTCGACAGGTCCATCTACAAGTTCGATGCGGGGAGAGGGATTTGAACCCCCGAACCCCTACGGGACCAGACCCTGAATCTGGCGCCTTTGGCCAAGCTTGGCAATCCCCGCGCGGGGGAGCCGAGCGACGCCCGGGTTAAGATGATTTTGTCCGAGCGAGCCTACGCGGTCGCCGAGGTCGGGTGCCCAGGGCCCCGGCTCTTCTCGCCGTTGAGGACGTCGAGCGCTTCGGTGACGGTCGCCTTCTCGTGGACGATGGCACGGAGCGCCTTCAGCATCGCCACGGGGTGGTCGGACTGCCAGATGTTCCGACCCATGTCGATCCCGTGGGCCCCTTCGTCGATCGCGCTCCGCGCGAGCTCCAGCGCCGCCCGGTCGCTGTCCAGCTTCGGGCCGCCCGCGACGACGATCGGTACCGGGCACCCCTCGACCACCTTGGAGAACCCGTCGCAGTAGTACGTCTTGACCAGATGGGCTCCGAGCTCGGCCGAGACCCGACAGGCGAGCGCGAGATATCGGGCGTCCCGCTTCTCGAGCTCCTTGCCGACCGCCGTGATCGCCATCACCGGCATGCCGGCCTCCTCGCCGTGGTTGACGAGCTCGCCCAGGTGGACGAGCGATTCGTGCTCGTGGGGGGATCCGACGAAGACGCTCAGCGCGACCGCGCAGACGTTGAGGCGGACCGCTTCCGCCATCGAGGTCGTCACGGCCTCGTCCGAAAGGTCCTCCTGGAGCACCGTCACGCCCCCCGAGACCCGCAGGACAATCGGAGTACGGGTGGTCGGGGGGACGGTCCGACGGAGGATCCCGCGCGTGAGAGCGATCGCGTCCGCGTGGGGAAGGAGAGGTGCGATCGTCACTCCAGCGTCCTCGAGGCGCCGGGTCGGTCCCATGAAGTAGCCGTGGTCGACCGCGAGCATGACCGTGTTCCCGCTCGACGGGAGGAACATCCGGTGAATCCGGTTGGAAAGTCCCCAGTCCATCGGACCCCTCGACCTGGCAAAGACCCGGTTCCCTTCATAGCGTTGCCTCGGGAGGGGCGGGGCGGGAGGTGCTAGTCGCGGGGTTCCCGGCCCTTGGTCGGCATCGGAACCGGCACTCTCCGGTCCTCCTTGACCCGATTGAGGACGACCTGGGTGTTGGACCGCTCGACGTACGGGTCTTGAAGGACGTGTTTCACGAACCGGTCCAAGTCGCGCCGGTCTCGGAACCGGCCGATCAGGAGCGCGTCCGTGTCCCCGGTGACATCGTAGATGGCGGAGGCATGCGGATCCCGTGCAAGGCGCTCCTCGACCTCGCGCAGACGCCCCTTGGAGATCCAGATCCCGATCACGGCCCACAGGTCCCAGCCGAGCTGCTCCTCGTCGAGGACCGGAATGTACCCGCGGATCACGCCCTGAGCCTCCAGGCGGGCGATCCGGGCGCTCACGGTCGTCGGCGAGACCTTGAGCCGGTGGGCGAGGTCGCGGTGACTGCGCCGCGCGTCGACGTTCAACTCCACGAGCAGCGAACGGTCGAGGTCGTCCAGACTGGACGTACGGCTCATGATTGAAGTAGACTGCGGACGAAGATAACGATTTACAAAGAAATATTGGACGTTTGTGTGAAATCCTCGACTCAACCTTGATGTAGCGGGAGCCGCTCGTTCGCGTCAGGTTCCATGGCTCCGACGAAGAAGACGAAGCGCAGCCACGACGGTGCAGCGATCCTCGAACGGCTGAAGGCGGAGAAGATCCGCTGGGTCCAGCTGTTCTACACGGACGTGTTCGGCGGGTACAACCAGGTCGATGTGCCGCTCGCGACGCTGGACGAGGAGTCGTTCCTCTCCGGGGTCCCCAAGCTCGACGGCTCGTCCGTGCGCGGCTTCCGCGAGATCTTCGAGTCCGACATGTTGCTCGTCCCGGACCCTGGTACCCTCGCCACGATCCCCTGGAACCCCGAGGCCGGCGGCACCGTGCGGTTCATCTGCGACGTCCGGCTCGGTGCCACGGCCGAGCCGTATGACCACGACCCGCGCGCGGTGGCCCGGAAGACGGAGGGGGTCCTCGCTAGCGCGGGGTACGACACCTCGTACTGGGGTCCCGAGGTCGAGTTCTTCATCTTCGACTCCGTCCAACTGATCCCCTCTCCGCAGGGAGTCCGCGACCCGTGGGCGGGCGCCGGCTACCTGCTCAACCAGTCCGAGGCCCCCTGGAGCAGCGGACCGATCACCTCGACGATCCGGTTCAAGGAGGGGTACCACCGGACCCCTCCGTCTGATTCGACGATCGGACTCCGGGCGGAGATGTCGAACATCCTCGCCGACGATTTCCACGTCACGATGGACGCCCACCACCACGAGGTGGCGACGAGCGCCCAAGCGGAACTGAACATCCACTTCGACGAGCTCGTCCCGACGGCCGACCACATCCAGGACCTCCGGTATGTGATCAAGAACGTGGCCCACCGCCACGGCAAGGTCGGATGTCTCATGCCGAAGCCGATCTACGGCGACAACGCGATCGGCATGCACACGAACCAGTCGATCTGGTCGAAGGGGAAGAACGCCTTCTTCGACGCCTCGGACCCGTACGCCGAGGTCAGCCAGACCTGCCGGTACTACATCGGCGGCCTGATGCAGCACTCCCGGGCGCTCTGCGCCATCACCAACCCGATCACGAACTCGTACCGGCGATTGGTCCCCGGTTACGAGGCGCCCGTGTTCATCGCGTGGAGCAAGGCGAACCGTTCGGCCAGCATCCGCATCCCGATGTACCACAAGGGTCGCCCGGGGGCGAAGCGGATCGAGTACCGCACGCCCGACTCCGCCGCGAACATCTACCTCACCGAGGCGGCGCTCGCCCTGGCGGGCCTGGACGGCATCAAGCGGAAGATGGAACCGCCCCCCCCGGTGGACGAGAACATCTACAAGCTCAGCCCCGGGAAGCGGAAGTCGCTCGGGATCCGCGAGCTCCCCGGGTCGCTCGGGGAGGCGCTCGACTGCCTCGAGTCGGACCGGGCCTTCCTGAAGCCCGCGTTCGCGGACTCCCTCCTCGACACCTACATCGAACTCAAGCGGGAGGAACAATTGGAACTGAACTTACGGCCCCACCCGTACGAGTTCTATCGGTACCTCGACGTCTAGAACGAACCCTGGGGGCGGAGGACCTCCCCCGCTCCCGCTTTCTTCCCGGGCGGGTCCCGGAGTCGGGTGCGAGGCATGACCGAAGCCCGACGCTTCTCCGGAGGACGCATCCTCACCGGCCGTCGCACGGTCGAGTCGATTCTCGTCCAGGACGGGCGGGTCGTCGCGGCCGGGAGCGAGGAGGAGACCCGACGTGCGAGTCCGTCGGGGACCGAGGTCCTTCCTCTGGACGGCCGGGCCGTGATACCGGGCCTGATCGACGCCCACCTCCACCTGGTCGAGATGACCCGAGTGCGGGAAGGCCTCGACCTCCATGGAGCGCGATCGATACGGGAACTTCAACAGGTCCTCGAGGGGTGGGCCCGGGCCCACCCCACGGGGGCCCTGGTCGGTCGGGGGTGGTCGTCCGACCGGTTCGAGGAACGTCGGGACCCGAGTTCCCGGGACCTGGACCGGGTCGTCTCCGACCGCCCGGTGATCCTCTATCATGCGAGCGGACATTCCGCGGTCCTGAACCGGGCCGCCGTCCTCGCCGCGGGCTTCTCCGATGCCACGGCCGACCCCGCCGGCGGCCGTCTCGGCCGGGATTCGGACGCGGTGCTGGACGGGGTCGTCTACGAGCGGGCGCTCGATGCGGTCGGCCGGCTCGCGAGCCAGGCGGAACCGCCGGACCCCGCCTCGCTCGCTCGGACGCTTAGGATTGCGAACACCCTCGGGCTCACCACCGTCGCCTCGATGAACACCCCACCGGAGGAGCTGCATGCCCTCCAAGCGACGGTCCGGTCCCACCCAACGCTCCGGATCGTCTGCTACGGCCGCCTTTCTCGGTGGGCCGAGTTCACACCTTCCGACTGGGATAACTCCGGTGCGGGGGGCGGTGTGTCCCTGGTCGGCATCAAGGCATTCGCCGACGGCGCGTTCGGCCCACGGACCGCTTGGCTGACCGAGCCGTACGCCGACCGCACGTACGAGGTAGGGGTCCCCACCCTTCGCGGAGCGGAGCTCGCCGCGTTCCTGGCCCGGTGCCGTGCGCAGGGATGCGCCCCGGCGATCCACGCGATCGGCGACGCGGCGCTCGCCGAGGTCCTCCACGCGCTGGAACGGGAGGGAACAGGGGGGACCCGGCCGGCGCGCATCGAACACGCCTCGCTCGCGCCCCCCGCGGTCTATCCCCTCCTCGACCGGGTCCGTCCGGCCCTCGTGGTCCAACCTGGTTTCGTTTGGACCGATTGGTGGCTCGGGCAGCGCCTCGGAACGACTCGGGCCCGTTGGGCCTACCCGTTCCGGACCCTGCTCGGTCGGGGCCACCACCTGGCCGGGTCGAGCGACGCTCCGTTCGATTCTGCCGATCCCTGGGTCGGCCTGGCCGCCGCCCTCTACCGAACGTCCCCGGAGGGAGGCTCGGCCAACGCGACCCCCGAGGAGGCGCTGACGGCGCCCCAAGCACTCGAGCTCTACACCCGGAACGCCGCGAGGGCTCTCGGGGAGCAGGACGTGGGAACCCTCGAACCCGGGTTCCGGGCCGACCTCGTGGTCACGGGCGCGCCCGACCTCGAACGGGCGATCGCGCTCGGCTCGAAGACGGTCCTTTCCACCTGGGTCGGAGGGGTGTGCGTGTTCGACCGTGCCGCCGACGGGGAACCACAGCCGTCTTAGACCACGCCGGGCTCGACAATTCGTGCCCGCTGCTACCGACGTGCCCGAGCGCAAGGAGTTCTCCCCGTCGATGCGCGTGGACCTCATGGTCTCCGATTGGCGGGCCGCCCTCCCACCCGAGGCCTCGGTCGAGGAGAAGGAACGGCGGCTCTACGGCGCGGCCTGGGAGGCGTACCGGGACGGCGACTTTGGGTTCGGACTCTGGTGCTGGCACGAGTGCGACCGCCTCTCGAACAACCTGAACGGGAACATCCGCGAGGTGACCCGCATCCTGGGGCCGGGCCGGTTCTTTGGTTTCTCGCACCGCAAGGCGATCGCGAGTGCCCTCCCGATCGAGCGGATCTACCGACCGCGGAAGGGCGACATGAGCACGCCCCGCCCCGACGCCTACGTGCTCCCCCACTACCAAGTCCTGTGCGTCTACCTCGCGAAGGCCGAGGAGGGGGACCCGAAGGCGAAGGCGTTGCTCGAGATCTCCCTCGGGGAACTCGAGGACCTTCGTCGGACCGACGCCTTCCTGAAGCATTTCGAGACGTTCCGCGATCTCTGGAACCGGACCAAGAATGCCGTCCCGGCTCCCCCGGCCGTGACGTCGCTCCCCGCGGAGGCTCCCGCCCCGGCAAAGGGGTCCCGCCGTGCGGTCGCTCGGAAAGCCCCCTAACAACCCTCCTATACGTCGACCGGTTCCCCGGGCGGAGGGGGAACGATGAAGGCGGTGGTGCTCGGCGGGGGCGGTCTGACCGGTCGGTGCTCGGTGCGGGACCTCGCCACCTCGGGCATGTTCGATGAGGTCGTCGCGGCCGACCTCGACCGGGGGCTCGCCGAGGCCGCGGCGAAGGCCGCGGGGTCTCGGGCCCGACCCGAATCGCTCGACGTCCGGGACCGCCGGGCCGTCGTCTCACTCCTTCGGGGCGCGGCGGTCTGCGTGAACGCTGTCCAGTACGGGTTCAACCTCGAGGTCATGGAAGCGGCGCTCGAGGCCAAGGTTCCGTACCTCGACTTCGGGGGTCTCTTCCACATGACCCGGCGCCAGCTCGCGCTCGACGCGCGGTTCCGCGCCGCAGGCCTGCTCGCGATCCCCGGCTTGGGCCAGGTGCCCGGGATCTCCAACGTCCTCGCCATGGAGGCCGCTCAGGACTTCGACCGGGTCGACTCCCTCGTGATCCGGGACGGTTGGAGGGACCTGACGGTCAACGGACCGGAGGTGCTGTTCACCTGGTCTCCGAGCACCTTCCTCGACGAGATGGTGCTCCCCGCCGTGGTGTTCGAGAACGGAGCCTACCGAGACTACCCCGCGATGAGCGGGGCCGAGGAGTACGACTTCCCCGCGCCGGTCGGGCTGACCCGCGTCTACCGGACCCTTCACTCGGAGCCGGCGACCCTGCCGGAAAGCCTCCGCTCGAAGGGTATCCAGCACTGCGAATGGAAGGAGGGGGGCCCCGGGATCGAGGTCCTCCGCACGATGGCCCAACTCGGGCTCGGTTCCGACCGCGCGGTCGACGTGAAGGGCCACCCGGTGGTGCCGAAGGAGTTCGTCCTCGCCCTGTTGAAGCGGGAGAAGCTGCTCGGCGCGCCGGAGGGGGTCGAGATCCACGACTGGGAGGTCTGCGACATCGAGCTCCGCGGCACGAAGGACGGTCGCCCGCTCGTGCGCCACGCGTTGGCCCGATTCCCGCCGCGCCCGGACTGGCAGCTCACCGTAACGGAGTATGCGGTCGGCGTCGCGGGGGCCGTCGGAGCGGAGCTCATCGCCGCGGGCGTCGTGACCGAAACGGGCGTGGTACCGCCCGAGCGATGTATCCCTCCCGGGCCGTTCCGGGCGGCGCTGAAGCAGCGCGGGATCGAGACCGCCATCGTTCCGCCGGAGGCCGGACTGCCTCCGGCTCGGACCGGGTCAAAATAGGCTCCCGCTACCGGTTTTGGTGCGCTGAGAGTCATTTCGGGCAGAATTATACGGCCTAATTGCAGGATACCGCGCACCAAACTATCATTACGCAAGCTCCACTACGCGGGAAAAATCGACAGAAATTTGGTTCTCTCCCCCAGCCATCTATATATAGCCTCCAACGGGTCGTCGGGCACTCCACGATGAGTTACCTATGGCGGACATGGAACCCGCTCCTCCCATTGTCTCCAGCGAGACTGAGGTCGGCCTAGACCGTACCTCCCGGGGCGACCGCCTGTTCGACCGCCGAATGGGCGCGTCCGAGAGCGAAGTCCAGCCGCCCACGCCGACGCCCGAGCCCCCCGGAAAGGAGAAGGGCGAGACGAAGGAGCCCAAGGAGAAGTCCGAGCCCAAGGACAAGGTCGAACCCAAGGAGAAGGCCGAGCCGAGGGCCGAATCGAAGGAGACGAAGGAGGCCAAGGACTCCAAGGAAGGCGCGGAGGCCAAGGAAGGAACCTCGGCTGGGGCCGCTCTGGCCGAGTCCGAAGCCCCTCAGCCCCTCCCGATCCCGATCGCCCGGCTCGTCCCGAAGCTGAAGAAGAGCCTCCGGCTCTTCGAGGAAGGCAAGAAGCATATCCCGAACTCCTCGAGCTCGCTCATCCGGGTCGCCTCCTACGACCCGTGCCCCCCGTTCATCGCCGCCGGGAAGGGCGCGCGCATCTGGGACGAGGACGGGAACGAGTACCTCGACTTCAACCTCGCCTACGGGGTGCTGATCAACGGTCACGCGCCCCGCGAGCAGGTGAAGGCGATCCAGGAACGGGCCGAGCTCGGCCTCCACTTTGCCGCCCCCACGGCGCTCGAGATCGAGGTCGCGAAGCTCTTCCAGAAGATGGTCCCTTCCGCGTCGAAGGTCGCCTTCTGCTCGAACGGGTCGGACGCGACCATGAACGCGATCCGGATCGCCCGGGCCGTGACAGGAAAGGATGCCATCCTGAAGTTCGAGGGTCACTATCATGGGCAGCACGACTATGCGCTGATCAGCGCGGAGGCGCCCCCCATGGTCGCGGGGCTCGACGAGTACCCCCGCCCGATCCTGAACTCCGCCGGGATCCCGCCCGGCGTCACCGACTACGTGATGGTCGCCCAGTACAACTCGATCATCTCGTTCGAGCGCATGGTCCGACGGTACCGGGACCGCCTCGCGGCCGTCATCCTGGAGCCGATCATGGCGAACTCAGGGATCATCCCGCCCGTCCCCGATTACCTGAAGCGCATCATCGAGATCGCCCACGCGAACGACCTGCTCGTCATCTTCGACGAGGTGTTCACCGGGTTCCGGGTGGCGCCGGGGGGCGCCCAAGAGCTCTACGGCGTCGAGCCGGACCTCTCCTGCTGGGCGAAGGCGCTCGGCGGGGGCGTCCCGATCTCCGCCGTGTCGGGCAAGACCGAGTACATGGAGATGATCGCCCCCGGGCGGATCTCCTTCGGCGGCACGTACTTCGCGAACAACATCTCGCTCGCCGGGACGCTCGCCAACCTCCGGATGCTCCACAAGGGCGGGGAGGACCTCTACGCCCGGTTCGCGCGGATGACGACCCGCCTCGAGAAGGGGCTCGAGGAGGCCGCCCACGACACGAAGGTCAACGTCCTCGTCCAGTCGGTGAACGGGATGCTGCAGTTCTTCTTCACCCGACGGAAGAAGATCCAGAACTACCGGGAGTCGCTCCAGATCGACTGGAACCTCTACCTCCGCCACCACCAGCTCCTCCTGGACAAGGGGATCTACATCCACCCCGACAACTACGAGCGCCTCACCTTCTCGAGCGCGCACACGGACAAGGACATCGAGAAGTTCATCTCCATCGCCCACGAAACGTTCGCGGAACTGAAGACGCTCCCGCGCGATTACCTCCCGTAACCGGGTCCGGGGACCCGGAGGGCCCCGAGCCCTCGAATTAATAGGGGGAGGCCGTAGGGCCCGCGATGGGTGGGTCGCCGATTCCCCCGCTCGCCTGAGGCCCGGTCGACATGGGTCGGAGCATCGGGGACCTAGGCATCTTCGTCGGAAAGAGGCTCATCCAGCTCATCCCCGTCTTGTTCGGGGTCATCGTCCTCACCTTCTTCTTCACCCATCTCAACGCCGGCAACATCTGCAACGCCTGGTACCCCCACGCCGGCGCCGCGACGATCAAGAACTGCGAGGCCACGACGAGCCAACCGATCCTGACCCAGTTCTGGCAGTACCTCGTGAACCTCCTCCAGGGGAACTGGGGGCAGTCGCAGTCGGGCGTCCTCGTCTACCCGTACATCGCGTCCGCGCTCCCCGCGACGGTGGAGCTGGTCCTCGCCGCCCTGTTCCTGATGATCTTCGTCGGGATCCCGCTCGGCGTCATCGCCGCCCAATATAGCGGCCGGTTGGGCGACCACCTCGTGCGGATCTTCTACCTGAGCGGCTGGGCGACCCCGACCTATCTGGGGGCGGTCATCGCGGCGGTCTTCCTGGGGCCCTATCTCGGGCTGCCCTCCCACGGAGAGTACTCGACGCTCGCGCCGCCCTTCCCCCAGTACACACACATGAGCGTGCTGGATGCCCTGATCGCGGGCAACATCCCGTACACGGTCGACGCCATCTCCCACCTCATCCTGCCCGCGACCGTCCTGGCGTTCATCAACATGGGCATCGCGACGCGGATGACCCGCGCCTCCATGCTCGAGGTACTCCCCCTCGACTACGTCCGATCCGCCCGCATGAAGGGTCTGACGGAGTTCTGGGTGATGTACAAGCACGCCCTCCGCAACGCGCTCATCACCACGACCACCGTGCTCGGGGTGACGGCCGGCGGCCTCCTTTCCGGCACGGTCGTCGTCGAGGAGGTCTTCGACTGGCCGGGGATCGGCCAGTACGCCTATACGGCGATCGGAGGCGGCAGCTCCGTCCCCAACTACGCCGGCGCGGTCGCCGTCGTCATCATCTTCGCGATCGCGGTCGTCATCGCCAACCTGATCGCCGACATCCTGTACGGCGTGTTGGACCCGCGCGTCGATTGGAGGTAGGGCGGGTTGGCGAAGCAGAAGACACCACGTCGTCCCTCCGCCATCCTGCAGTCGCTCGGGACCCTGTGGCGCGTCCTCCGGTCGAACCCCCTCACCTTCGTGGGGTTCCTCCTCGTCGCGTTCATCAGCCTACTCGCCCTCATCATCGCTGTCACCCCGCACCTGATCATCAATTACCACGGGTTCCACTGGAACATCGGCGGGCCGCTCTTCCACGCCATCATTCCGTACGGGCCCCAACAGGAGACCGGGGCGTTCCTTCGGGGTCCCTCCGCACAGCACCTCTTCGGGACGGACGCGAACAGTTTCGACATCTATTCCAACACGATGCTCGCGCTCCCCCTCGATCTGGCGATCGGGTTCGTGATCGCCGGCTCGGCGCTGATCGGAGGGGGCGCCCTCGGTCTCATTGCCGGATTCTACGACAAGCCGGGTACGATCTCGGGCGCGACGTCGTTGACCATCATGCGGGTCACCGACGTCTTCCTCTCCATCCCCAGTCTCATCCTCGCGCTGGCCATCACTCGAGCCATCGGGCTCGGGGTCCTCCCGGTCGTCCTCGCGATCGGACTGACCTGGTGGCCGTTCTATGTCCGACTGGTCCGAGGGGAGGTGCTCGCGGTCAAGCACCTGCCGTACGTGACCGCCGCCCGGGCGGCGGGCGTTCGCGAGGGGAGGATCCTTCTGCGGCACGTCGTCCGCAACCTGCTCGAGCCGATCATCGTCTACTTCACGCTCGACATCGGCACGGTGCTCGTCACCTACTCGACGATCGGCTACATCGGCGTGGCGAGCAAGTATCCCGGACCCCAGCCCGAGTGGGGCGCGATGCTGGCCTACTACCAGAGTTCGGGCTCGATCAACACGTACCCCTGGGAGGCCCTCGCCCCCGGCCTGGCCATCTTCATCACGGTGCTCGCGTTCAGTCTCCTCGGCGACGGGCTGAGGGACATCCTCGACCCCAGGACCCGGCGCGCGTTCGTCCGGGGCACGGTGAGCCATGACCCACCGGCGGAGAAGGAAGGGACGGTCTCGACCGGCGTCCTGGGCGCCCCAATCGGCGCCGTGCCCGTCGACCCGGGGGCCCCCTCATGACCGAGCCGATCCTCCGGATCCAGAACCTCTCGATCACCTACACGGTGGGCGCCGGGATCTTCCAGGCGGTCTCCGACGTTTCGCTGGACATCTATCCCGGCCGCGTGGTCGGGATCGTCGGCGAGACCGGATGCGGGAAGAGCACGCTCGCACAGGCCATTCCCCGCCTCATGCCCGAGCCCCCGGCCTCGATCGGCTCGGGGCAGATCTTCTTCCGGGGCACCGACCTCGTCCACATTCCGAAGCGGAACATGCCCATGGTCCGCGGCACCGGGATCGGCATGATCTTCCAGGAGCCCTTGAACTCCCTCAACCCGTCCTTCCGGGTCTTCGACCAGATCGTGGAGGCGATCCAGATCCGACACTTCCGGGAGATGGGGATCGTGAAGTCGTTCCAGGGCGGGGACAAGCCGTTCGACTACTCCAAACGACCCACGACCACCGTCTCGAGCGCCCTCACTCGCTCGGTCCTCCCGGAGGGCGCTGCAGAGGAGGCGATCAAGAATCGGGTCCGCACCCGGTCGGACTACCGCAAGGAGGTGCTGGAGTACCTCCGCCTCGTCCGGATCAACGACCCCGAGACGATCCTCGACCTCTTCCCCCACGAGCTCTCGGGCGGGATGCGCCAGCGCATCATGATCGCGATGGCGCTGAGCGCGAAGCCGCAGCTCCTGATCGCCGACGAGCCGACGAGCGCGCTCGATGTGACGATCCAGGCGCAGGTCCTGACGCTCATGAAGGACCTCATCGAGGAGGTCGATGCGGCGATCCTGTTCATCAGCCACGACCTGGGCGTGATCGCCGAGACCGCGGACGAGATCGGCGTGATGTACGCGGGACGGATCGTCGAGTACGGGCCGGTCGACGAGGTGTTCCGGTCCCCTCGCCACCCGTACACCAAGATGCTGCTCGCGGCGGCGCCGAGGATCTACAAGTCCGACGGGCAGCTCCGCTCGATCCCGGGCAACGTGCCCAACCTCTCCCGCCCTCCCTCCGGCTGCCGATTCCACCCCCGGTGCCCCCTCGCCCGTCCCGTCTGTTCGGGGACCTCGCCGCCGCTCGCCCCGGTCGCCTCCTCGGGTCCCGATACCCCCGCGGGGGCCCATCGTAGCGCCTGCTACTTCCCCGAGGAGGTCCCCGGGATGCCATGACCGACGGGTCCCCGCTCCTCGAAGTGCTCGCCGTCGAGAAGCGGTTTCCGCTCACGCGGAGCATCAGCGAGACATTCCGACGGAGCAGCGTCCGCTCGGTGCACGCGGTCGACGGCGTCTCGCTCACCGTCGGGCCCGGGGAGACGCTCGGGCTCATCGGCGAGTCGGGCTCCGGGAAGACCACGCTCGGCTGGCTCGTCTCCCGCCTCCACGAGCCGACTGCGGGATCGATCCGGTTCGAGGGAAAGGACATCACCCATCTCGCCGGGGAGGAACTGCGCGCCTGGCGCCGTCACGTCCAGGTCGTCTTCCAGGACCCGGTCGGATCCCTCGACCCGCGACTCAGGGTCTGGCAGATCGTCGGCGAACCGATCCGGGCCCAGAACTTCATGGACCGACGGAACGCCCGACGGGATCGGAAGAGGATCAAGCGGGAGTACCTGGCCGCGCGGAAGAAGGCCGAGCGGCAGAATCGGCGCGCGGGGGGAAAGGGAGGGGCGGCCCCCCCAGGCCCCGCCCCGCTCCCCGCCATGCCGACGCTTCCTACCGTCCCGCCCCGGCTCAGGACGGCCGTCGTCCGCCAACGCGTCAAGGCGATCCTGCCGACGGTCGGACTGCCCGTCGACTGCCTCGACCAGTACCCGCACGAGTTCTCGGGCGGAGGTCGCCAGCGCCTGTCACTGGCCCGGGCGCTCATCGTCAACCCGCGGCTGATCATCCTGGACGAACCGACGAGCGCGCTGGACGTGGCGGTCCAGGCCCAGATCCTGAACCGGCTGCTCGAGCTGCAGCGGGAGCGGGGCGTCGCCTACCTGCTGATCACCCACAACGTCGCTGCGGTCCGGTTCGCGGCGGACCGGGTGGCGGTGATGTACCTGGGCCAAGTGGTCGAGTACGGCCCGGTCCGAGAGCTGCTCGAGCACCCGGTCCATCCCTACACGAAGGCCTTGCTCGCCGCCGTCCCCCAGCCTGACCCCGGGCGGCGAAAGAAACGGTACCAGATCAAGGGCGACATCCCGTCGTTGATCGACCCCAAGCCCGGGTGCCGGTTCGCGCCGCGCTGCCCGTTCGTCCAGGAGCAATGCCTCGCGGGGGACCCGCCCCTCGTGGCCCACCCGAAGGCCGCCAACCGGGTCGTCTCGTGCTTCCGCGCCGAGGAAGTCGCCGACGTACCGCCGGAGTCGTTCCTCGTCTCCGCCGAGCCGATGGCCCCGACTAGCTAAGCCACTGCGTGTTGAAGCCGATCGCGTACGGCTCGCCGCTCGCCATCGGGTTCTGCACGAACCCATGGACGTCCGACGCGTACACCGCGAAGGAGGTCGGGACGACCAGCCAGATGTCGGTGTAGTTGTTGTACATGAGGTTCGTCATGTTCGTGTAGTAGGTGGTGAGGTCGGCCGGGTTGGAATCGCTCGCGGCGAGGTAGGTCAGGTTGTTGATCGCGGAACTGTAGGAGGACGACGCCACGCTGTTGAAGCCGGCCATGCACTCGTTCGCGCTCCCCGACGCGACGAAGTCGTTCTGCGTCCAGTCGTCCGGCGAGATGTAGTCGGACGTGTAGAACTCCTGGCCCATGGAGAACGGACCGCCGTTCGCGCTCGTCGAGGAAACGCACGCCCCGTTCGTGTCCCTCGCCTGCTCCTCGTAGAGCTGGGACAGGCTGATGCCCACGGGGTCGATGGAGATCCCGATCGCGTTCAGGTCCTGCTCCAAGAACTGCGCAGTCTCGACCCAGTCGTTGCCGGTGTTGAGATACTCGTACTTGATGGTGTTTCCGGAGCAGGCATTGCCCGCGCAGGGGGAGTCCGCGATCTCCGCCTTCGCCAGCGCGAGGTTGTACGAGTAGTAGGGGTCCTTCGCCGTGACGTTGTTGTTGTACGGATAGGCCGGCGGGACGGGGCCGACCCACTGCGTCGCATACCCACCGAACGCCTGCGTGATGATCTGCTGGTAGTCGATGGCATGAGAGATTGCCTCGCGCACCGAGAGGTTGTTGAAGGGCGCGATGCTCGAGTTCAGGTAGATCCACCACGAGCCGCTGGTCGCGCCGTAGACCGTGGACAGGTTCTTGACCTCGACGTTCGTGTGGCCCTGGAGCTGCTGTATCGTGGAGGGTCCGACATAGGCGAACGACGCCTCCTGGACGGCCCCCGTCAGGAGGTCGTTCGTCGTGATGTCGATCGCGTCCTGGAAGATCACATCGACCGTGGTGTTCGCCGAGGCGAGGTTGATGTTCCAAGGCTCGGTCTTGAATGCCGGGGCGCCCCAGTAGGGTGAGCGGGGGGTGAGGGTGTAGCCGCCGCCGCCGACCCCGTTGTAGTTCTGGAGCAGGTACGGCCCGGTGCCCATCGCGTCGGTCGCGAGATACGTGTTGACCGTCCCGACCTGCACGCCTCCGTGCCCGTCGACCCAGGCGGGGTCCACGGCGTAGGAGTTCGGCGCCGAGATCGAGGCGAGCAGGTAGGTGTAGTTGCTGAACAGGTAGCCGTACCCCAGGTTCAGGGCGATCGAGTACTCGTTGATCACTTGGAACGACTGGTCGGGGATAGACATCTGCGCGATCTCGCTCGCTGTCGGAGAGTCGAAATTCCAGCTATTGAGGTCGTTCGCGAGCGTGGTGTTTGCCGTCGCTGAGGTCGTGTTCACCGAGTAATAGCTCAGCGGGCTCGTCGTGTTGAAGTTGGTCGACCAGAAGTTCTGGGCGAGGATGAACTGGGGTCCCTGGATGAGCAGGAGGCTCCGGTACAGGCTGTACCACTGGACGTAGGCGTTGTACGGGTCGCCGTTCGAGAACGTCACATTCGAGCGAAGGTCGAACACGTACGAGGAGAAGTTGGTCGTAGGGTCGTAGACGACCGACCAGTTCTTCGCGAGCACACCTGAGAAGTCGGTCGAGCTCGAGCCGTTGTAGTTGACGAGACCCTGGTAGACCTGCTGGACCGCGGCCCAGCCGGGCGTCGAGAAGGTCACGGCCGGGTCGAGCGAGTCGGGGATCTCGGCCTGGTCGACGCAGATCACGCCGGTCTCGTTCGGTCCGCAGCTCGAGACCGCGGGTGAGTGGCGCAGGACGTAGTACGTCCCGACGCCCGCGACGACGAAGATCACGACCACGACGATGACGATGAGGTTGCGCCGACGAGGGTCCATTGAAGAACTCCCCCTAAGGGACGGGGCCCTCCACGCCGTACTCCCTGATAAAGCCCACGAAATCGTCTTTTAGGGCTCCCGCCCCGGCGGCACGGGAATATCTTTAGCGCCGCCCGGACTCGGACCGCCGGGGACGGACCATGGACGGGAAGATGTGGATCGGCGGAGAATGGGTGACGGCCGAGAAGGAGGCGACGTTCCCGGTCACGAACCCGTTCAACGGGGCGACCATCGCCCGCGTGCCCCTGGGAACCCGGAACGACGCGCGCCGGGCGATCGACGCCGCGCGGCAGGCGTTCGACCACGGTCCCTGGCCCAAACTACCTCCCCGCGCCCGGGGCGACGTGTTCCTGAAGGCCGCCCAGATCCTCCAGGGCCGGCTCGGGGTCCTCGCGGAGCTGGAGAGCCGGAACCAGGGAAAGACGATCAAGCAGGCGGCGGATGCCGACTTGCCGTTCTCGATCGACAACCTCATCTTTTACGCCGGGGCCGGCCGGACCCTCGAGGCGCGCAGCCCGGGAGAGTTCACCGGCGACGGGACCACGATCTTCCGCCGGGAGCCGGTCGGTGTGGTCGCCTCCATCACGCCCTGGAACTACCCGATCATGATGGCGGTCTGGAAGATCGCCCCGGCCCTCATCACCGGCAACACGGTGATTCTGAAGCCCGCCAGCTGGACACCGCTCACGAGCCTCGAGCTCGGGAAGGTCTTCCAGGAGGCCGGCTTGCCCGCCGGCGCCCTGAACGTCGTCCTCGGACCCGGTGGGGAGGTTGGCGACGAACTCTCCCGGAACCCGAAGGTCGACCTGGTCTCGCTCACGGGCGACACGGCGACGGGCCGGAAGATCATGGAGGCCGCGAGCGGGACCGTGAAGCGGACGCAGCTCGAGCTCGGCGGGAAGGCCCCGTTCATCGTGTTCGAGGACGCGGACCTCGCGGCCGCCGTGGAGGGCGCGATGGTCGGCGGGTTCGTCAACGGAGGCCAGGACTGCACGGCCGCGACCCGACTCATCGTCCACAAGAACGTGCACGCGCGCTTCGTGAAGCAGCTGCTCGAGCGCGTGAAGACCATCCGGATGGGCGACCCGCTCTCCCGGAAGACCGATCTGGGCCCGCTCGTTCACGTGACCCACCAGAGGAACGTGCTCAAGTTCATCGAGACCGGCCGAACGGAGGGGGCGAAATTGATCGCGGGCGGAGGGAACGGTCCCGCGAAGTTCCCGAAGGGCGCGTTCGTGGCGCCCACGGTCTTCGACGTGGTCGCTCCCGACATGGCGATCGCCCAGAAGGAGATCTTCGGCCCTGTCCTCGATGTAATCGAGTTCTCGACGTTCGACGAAGCGATCGAGATCGCGAACGGGGTCGAGTACGGACTCGCCGGCAGCGTCTGGACGAACGATCTGCGGACCGGCATCAAGGCGTCGAACGCGCTTAGGTTCGGGGATGTCTGGGTCAACGACCACCTGCCGCTCGGCTCCGAGACCCCGCACGGCGGGGTCAAGCAGTCCGGGTTCGGCAAGGACTTGGGGACCGACTCGCTCAACGACTACACGTGGGTGAAGAACATCTACATCGACCTCACCGGGCAGGCGCGGAAGGCCTGGCATTACACGACCTACGGGGATCCCGGATAGGGCGACCGCGATGGAAGGGATTCCGGCGTCCGGCAAGGGCTCACTGTTCATCGGGGGCCATTGGGGCCCCCCGGTCGGCGGCCAGTACGTCCCCGTGCTCGACCCCTCCACGGGGCGGGCGATCGGACACGCCCCGGTCGCCTCCCCGGACGAGGCCCGGGCCGCGGTCGACGCGGCCGCCGCGTGCGAGGGAACCTGGGGTGCGACGCCCGGCCACGCCCGGGCCCGCATCCTGAGGAACACCGCCGAACGGATGGCCGCCGACCGGGAAACGCTCGCGCTCCTCATCGCCCACGAGGTCGGCAAGCCGATCGTGGACGCCCGTATCGAGGTCGACCGTGCCGTGGGCGTGTTCCAGCTCGCCGCCGAGGAGATCCGTCAGCTCGTCGGCGAGAGCTTCCCCGCGGACGCCTACGAACGACCTGCAGGGAACGAGCACCGCTTCCTGTTCACGGTCCGGGACCCAATCGGGGTCGTGGTCGCGATCGGGCCGTTCAACTTTCCCCTGAACCTGCTCTCCCACAAGATCGCGCCCGCGCTCGCCGCAGGGAATCCGGTGGTGGCGAAGCCGACCAGCGCCGCGCCGTTCACCGCGCTCCGACTGGCCGAGCACCTTGCCGCCGCTGGTCTTCCGCCCGGGGTTCTCAACATGGTCACCGGCCCCGGCGCCTCGGTCGGTGGCGCCCTGGTCGAGCATCCGCGCACCCGGCTCGTCACCTTCACCGGCTCGACGGAGGTCGGTAAGGGGATCGCGGAGCGCGCGGGCCGCCACGCGAAGCGGGTCATCCTCGAGATGGGCGGGCTCGACCCGTTCATCGTGCTCGAGGACGCCCCCCTCGCCTCGACCGTCGACGCCGCGACCCGGGGGGTCTTCGGCTACTCGGGCCAGGTCTGCACCGCCTCGAAGCGGTTCCTCGTTGCCGAAGGGATCGCGGACCGGTTCGCCGCCGCCCTCGCGGAGCGGGCCCGGAACCTGAAGGTCGGACCCGCGACGGAGGAATCGACCCAGGTCGGGCCCCTCATCGACCAAGCGTCGGTCGAACGGATCGACGACCTCGTCCAGGACGCCCGCGGGCGCTCGGCGAAGGTCCTGGCCGGCGGGCGCCGGCCGGAGGGCCGGAAGGAGGGGAGCTTCTACCTCCCGACGGTCCTCGACGGGGTCCCCGAGGATGCGCGGGTCGTGCAGGAGGAGCCGTTCGGGCCGGTGGCGCCGATCGTCCGTTTCGCGACGGTGGACGATGCGGTCCGGGTGGCGAACAACACCCCCTACGGACTCCAGGCCACGGTCTACACGAACAACATCGCCCTCGGATTCTCGCTCGCGAAGCGGATCCGCGCCGGCGGCGTGCATCTCAACGATCCCACCAACCTCCGCTGGGACGCGCTCCCGTTCGGGGGCATCAAGGAGAGCGGGCTCGGCCGCGAGGGGCTCCGGTACGCGATGGAAGAGATGACCGAGGTCAAACTGATCTCGGTAAACTACGCGTCCGAGTGAGCACGGCTACGCCGCGTCGCCGTCGGACCCATTGACGTGGTGGGGCACGTGGCCCGGAGGGGGCACCGGGAGCAGCGGTTCGGGGGTCGCGGAGGGGTGCCACCCGCCCACGGTCGAGGCGACCTTGACCCCGCCCGCGTGGGCCGCCGAGGTGCCGAGCTGGCCGTCGAGGCTGTCTAGCGCGTCCTCGAAGGTCATCAGACCGCGCTCCAGGAGCTCGTCCTCGATGACGAGAGGGGACATGAAGCGCATGACCTGGTCCCAAGCGCCGGAGGTGTGCATCAGCACGCCGCGGGCGAAGAGGGCGGCCCGCAGGGCCTTCGCGCGCTCGCCCCACGCGAGCTTCGACTTGCGGTCCTTTACGAATTCGACCCCGATCATGAACCCCTTGCCGCGCACGTCGCCGATCGAGGGATGGTCCTTGGCCATGCTCCTAAAGCGCTCCATCACGGCGGCGCCCCGGTGAGCCGTCCGCGAGATCAAGTCCCCCTCCCGGAGGACCTTCAGGACCTCGGTCCCGACGGCCAGCCCGAGCGGGTTGCCCCGGTAGGTTCCGAGGTGGAACCCGCGCGGCAGCTCCGGGACCAGGTCGTCCCGGTACGCGACGACCGACATGGGGATGCCTCCGCCGATCGTCTTGGCGATGCACAGGATGTCCGGGGTCACGCCCGAGTGCTCCACCGCCCACATGCGTCCCGTCCGGCCGAGTCCGGTCTGTACTTCGTCCGCGATCAGCAGGATGTGATGGCGGTCGCAGAACTCCCTCAGCGAGGGCAGGAAGTCGTCGGGAGGGACCACGTAGCCGCCCTCCCCCAGGATCGGTTCGACCAGGACCGCCGAGACGTCGTCCACGCCCGATGACGGGTCGCTCACGAGGTGCTCAAGGTAGGAGATCGTCCCGGCGGCGCCCACGTCCGCCCCCAGTACGGGCCGATAGGGGTCCGGGTAGGGAACCCGCACGATCGCCCCGCCGGGGAACGGGGTCGTCGTGTGGTAGCGACGGGCGCTCGTCAGGTGGACCGCGCCTCCGTGCACGCCGTGGTACGCCCCCGAGAAGGTGAGGGTCCCGTGCCGGTGCGTCGCGAAGTCGGCGAGCTGGACGGCGGTCTCGATCGCGTCCCCGCCGGTGACGGTGAAGAAGATGCGGGCGTGGTTCCGTAGGGTCCCCGGGAGCGACGACTCGAGCTCCTTCAGGAAGTGGATGCGGGCCTCGGTCGGCAGCTCGAGGGCATGCCAGATCGTGTGGCTCTGGGCCTCGAGGGCGGCGACGAGGCGGGGGTGACGGTGGCCGAGGTTCAGTACCGAGATCCCTGCGACCCAGTCGATGTAGCGGTTGCCGTCGACGTCCTCGATGGTCGCGCCCCGGGCCGACTTGACGGCCATGGGGAAGTAGTGGGAGTAGGCGACGGCGTCGGTCTCCCACTTCGCCTGCTGGGCGAGGAGCTCCTTGGAGCGGGGTCCGGGCGGCGGATGGACGATGTGCGGCGCGTCGAGGTAGCTGCCGCTCTCCGAGTGTTCGCTCATGGGGGCCCGAAGCCTGTACGGATTCGGGCCATATCACTCCTAGGAAGGGCCCCGGACGGGTTATGGACCCGAGCCGGCTCAGGCCGCGGGGACGAACCGTGACGGAGGGGAACCGGCACTTCGACGTGCACCTGCACATTTCCCGATGGTGGCCCGACCTCCCCCATACGGGGTACCGTCCGGACCTCAACTACACCGTCCCGGGCCTGCTCGCCGAGATGGATGTGGCCGGTATCGGATCCGGGCTCGCCATTCCCGTGTTCGAGGGACCGACCCCGGAACAGTCCCTTCAGGAATCGGTCGAGAACGCCCGTGCGAGTAAGGGGCGCCTCTACCCTGTAGCGACGGTCTTCCCGGGGCCGGGCGGAAGGGCCGGGGTCGAATCGGTCGTGGCCGGATGGGATGCGGTGCCGGACCTCGCGGCCATCAAGCTCTTCCCCGGTTACCACCCGTTCTACCCCCACGACCCCGCTCTCGCCCCCGTCTACGAGTACGCGGCCCGTCGACGCCTCGCCGTGCTAATCCATCAGGGCGACACGCTCGCCCCGCAAGGGCTGCTCAAGTTCGCCCGGCCGATCGAGGTCGACGAAGTGGCGGTCCAGTACCGGGACGTACGGTTCGTCCTCTGCCACTTCGGGAACCCGTGGTTCGAGGAGGCGGCGGAACTCGTCTACAAGAACCCGAACGTCTACGCGGACACCTCGGGACTGCTCGCGCACCCGGGCACCCCGTACTTCGACCGGATGGTCGCGCGCGCCCGGGGTCTGATCCAGGGAGCGCTCGACACAATCGGTTCGCCGGACCGGGTCCTCTACGGTTCGGATTGGCCCCTCGAATCGCTCGGTACGGCCGTCGCGCTCATCGAGGGCCTTGACCTGCCCGCCCCCGGCCGGGCCGCCATCCTCGGGGGCAACGCCCGGCGTCTCTTCTCTGAGGCGCGTCCCGCGTCGGGGCGGTAAAGAAGGGCAGGGGGCTCCGGGCGCCGTGACCGACTCGAACCCGACCGAAACGCCGGTCGACGGGGAGGCGATCCGAAAGGTCGTCCGGGAGACCAACTACGTCACCTGGCGGCGCCAGGGGGACTGGAACCCGCTCGTCGTGACCCGTGCCGTCGGCTCGACGTTCTGGGACGACCGTGGACGCGCCTACCTCGACTTTTCTTCCCAGCTCATGGCCACCAACCTCGGGCACTCCAACCCCGCCGTGGTCGCCGCCATCGTCGCTCAGGCCCAGCAGCTCGCCTACGCCGCCCCCGGCTTTGCGACGGAGGCCCGCGCGCGCTTGAGTTCGGCTCTCCTCGAGGTGCTGCCCCAAGGACTCGACAAGTTCTTCTTCAGCACCTCGGGAACGGAAGCGAACGAGGCCGCGCTGAAGATCGCCCGGGTCGCCACGGGTCGGACCAAGATCCTTTCCCGGTACCGTTCCTACCACGGGTCGACCGCGGCGTCGATCTCGGTGACCGGGGACCCCCGACGCCGCCCGGTCGAGGGCCTCCAGACGGTCCCGGGGACGGTCTTCGCCCCCGACTGTTACTGCTACCGCTGTCCGTTCGGCCTCACGTACCCAAGTTGCGGCGTCGCTTGCGCGGAGTACGTCGACTACCAGCTCGAACGGGAAGGGGGGGTCGCCGCCATGATCGTCGAGCCGGTGGTCGGGACGAATGGGGTCATCGTTCCGGTGCCGGAGTACCTGCCGAGGATCCGCGAGATCACCCGGAAGCACGAAGTGCTCCTCATCGCGGACGAGGTGATGAGCGGCTGGGGCCGGGTCGGAGAATGGTTCGCCGTGAACCACTGGAAGGTCGAGCCGGATATCCTCACGACGGCGAAGGGGATCACGGGCGCCCTGGTCCCACTCGGGCTGACGGCCACGACGACCCGCCTCCACGAGGTGTTCCGCGACCGGTACTTCCCGCATGGGCACACGTACGAGGCGCACCCCCTCACGCTCGCCCCGGCGGTCGCGGCGATTCGGGAATACCGACGTCTCGACCTCCTCGCGAAGTCCCGTCGGGACGGCGAGTACCTCCTGCATCGCCTCCGGGAGATCCAGGCGCACCACCCTTCCGTGGGTGACGTCCGCGGATTAGGGCTGTTCGCCGCGGTCGAGCTCGTCCGGGACCGGAGCACCCGAGCCCCGTTCAACACGGAAGAGGACAAGCTCGCGGGCCGTCCCCTCGTCGCCGAGAAGGTCGCCGCGGCGATGATGAAGGAGGGGGTCTACTGCGTGGCCTGGGTCTCGCACCTCGTCATCGCTCCACCCCTCATCGTGACGCGGGAAGAGCTCGACCACGGTCTCGAGGTGCTCGATCGGGCCCTGTTCGTGGCGGACGGGGAACTCCCGCCCTGAGCGCCCCGGCCTCGTCCGACTGGGCTCCCTCGCCGGACCTACGGACGTAGCGGGGCCCGTGCCCCTAGGTCGACGACGGCGCGACGAGCCTCCAGTGTGACGCTCTGTCCGTACGTAGCGGTGCCTTATCATCACTTCAACTATTGAAGTAACCAGGTGAGTCGGCATGAAGCGAACGCCGGGGGCACCGGAATCATCCGAGGAGACGCGAGCCGTTGTACGCGAGCGCTACGGAGGTATCGCCGCCGGGAAGGCCATCGATCCGGCCGCGGCGGCGGATCCTTCGTGCTGCGGTGGGAGCTCGGCGTCCTCCTGTTGCGGGGACCCCGCCGTCGCACTCCAACTCGGCTACACACCGGAACAACTGGGCAACCTCCCGCCCGGTGCGAACCTGGGACTCGGATGCGGCAACCCCACCGCCATCCTGGCGCTGAGGCCGGGCCAGACCGTCCTTGACCTCGGCAGCGGGGCCGGCATCGATTGTTTCCTCGCCGCGAAGCAGGTGGGTGCCCGGGGTTCGGTCATTGGCGTGGACATGACTCCCGAGATGTTGACGAAGGCGCGGGGAAACGCCCGGAAGGGTGGCTACCGGAACGTGGATTTTCGGCTCGGCGAGATCGAGCACCTTCCCGTCGGCGATGCCTCGATTGACGTGGTCATCTCCAACTGCGTGATCAACCTGGCCCCGGACAAGGGGATCGTCTACCGAGAGGCGTTCCGGGTCCTGCGGCCCGGCGGCCGACTCGCTGTCTCCGACGTGGTCGCCACCCGCCCGATCACGGCCCCAGAGCGCGCCAACCCCTCCCTCTGGTCCTCGTGCTCTTCGGGAGCGCTGGAAGTACGCCACGTGAAGGCGCTCCTCCGGCGGGCCGGGTTCGTGGACGTGCGCGTCGTACTGAAGGGCCCCGACCAGACCCCGGACTCCTTGCAGGGACAGGCGTCCCTCGGGGTCGTCTCCGCGGATATCCAGGCCACCAAGCCCTTGGAGTGAACGCGATGGCGGACAAGCTGGTGCTCTTCATCTGCGTCGAGAATTCCTGCCGTTCGCTGATGGCGGAGGCGATGTTCAACGCGAATCCTCCGCCCGGCTGGCGGTCCGTGTCGGCCGGGACCACTCCGGCCGCCCAGGCGAACCCTCGCACCAAGCCGATGCTCGCGGAGTTGAACCTGTCGATGCCGGACCACCCTCCGCAATCGCTCTCTGAGGAGTGGATGGATGGGGCGGGAGTACGGGTCACGATGGGATGTCTCGACGACACGAATTGCCCCGCCCGTCTGAAAACGCTCGAACTTCGAGACTGGAACCTGCCGGATCCCGCCCAACTGGACGATCCGGGATTTCGGGCCGTGCGGGACCGACTCGTCGGGCTGGTGCGCGGACTTCGAACCGAGCTAGTTCTGGCGGATCGCCGCCAGTCCAGCTTGGCTCGTCACTGACCCACCTCCCCCCCCCGCCCGATTCCGGGCCCTCCGACCGGCGTGGACCCGGAGCCCACCGGATCGACTTCGCGGCGGACTCCCGACTTCGTCACAAGCTCTCCGACGCGGTCGCTCGCGCCTAGAACCAGCGGCTGGTGACGACCTTCTTCCGGGTGTAGAAGTCGATCGCGTCCTTCCCGGTAGCGTGGAGGTCCCCGTAGAACGACCCTTTCCATCCAGCGAAGGGGAAGTAGGCCGCCGGGGCGGGAACGCCGACGTTGACGCCGAGCATCCCCGCTTCGATGGAGTGGACGAACGTGCGGGCCGCGCCACCGTCCCGGGTGAAGATGGCGGAGGCGTTGCCGAATCGCGAGCGGTTCGCGATCCCGATGGCTTCCACGAGCGAGCCGGCCCGGACGACCGAGAGCACCGGCCCGAAGATCTCCTCCTGGGCGATCGACATCTCGGGACGGACGTGGTCGAAAAGGACCGGCGATACGTAGTACCCGCCGGCCCCCGGGGGCGTCGGCCCTTTCGCGGCCAGGACGGCCCCACCAGCCTCCCCTTCCTGGATCCAGCGGAGGATTCGGTCTCGATGATCGGCCCGGATGACCGGCCCGACCTCGGTGGCCGGATCGTGCGCAGCCCCGACCGGGAGGGCTCGAACCGCCGCCGCGAGCTGGGCGACCAGGCGATCCGCGCCCGGCTCGACCGCGATCACCACGCTTCCCGCGAGGCAGCGCTCCCCGGCCTGGCCGAACGCGCTGGAGATCACGGCGGGTACCGTCTTTTCGAGGTCCGCGTCCGGCAGGACGATGATGTGGTTCTTCGCGCCCGCGAGCGCCTGGACCCGCTTGCCGTGGGCGGCCGCGGTCGTGTAAACGTGCTTCGCGGTCGGCGCCGAGCCGACGAACGAAATCCCGTCGACCTCGGGGTGGGTCAGGAGGGCGTTGACCGCCTCCGCGTCCCCGTGGACGAGGTTGAACGTTCCGGCCGGGAATCCGGCCTCATGGATCAGCCGTGCCAGCATGTTGGCCGATAGCGGAACTCGCTCCGAGGGTTTCAGGATGAACGAGTTGCCACAGACGAGGGCGAGCGGCGCCATCCACAGCGGGATCATGACCGGAAAATTGAACGGCGTGATCCCGACCACGACACCGAGCGGTTGCCGAAGGAGGGTGGTGTCCACGCCGCGCGAGACGTCCTCGAGGAAGGCTCCCTGCATGGTCGTGGGAGCCGACGCCGCGAACTCGGTTGCCTCGATCCCGCGCCGGACCGACCCTCGGGCCTCGTCGAGCGTCTTCCCGTTCTCCCGAGAGATGCTATGGGCCAGTTCGTCGGCGTGCGACTCGAGCAGGCTGCGCAGGGTGAGGATCTTGCGGGCCCGTTCCGCGACCGGGACATCCCGCCACGCCGGAAACGCCGCCCGGGCGGCACGGACCGCTGTGTCGACGTCCCCGGCCTCGGACCGGGGGACCCGAGCGAGGAGGTGGCCATCGGAGGGGTCCGGAACGTCCAGGCGGCCCGTCGCGGTCGGGCGGACCCAGTGGCCGGCCACGAAGTTCTCGAGCTCTACGGTCCCGCTCATCGACGTTCTCCCTGCCCCCAGCCGGACGGGTTATTGACCCTCACGGGAGGGGTCCGGCATCTGACGAACGCTCGAGGGCGTCAGTGGCCTTTAGTAACCCACTTGGCTCGGAAGCCCGACCGTCACGCACTCATGGGCGACGGTCGTGGAGATCGGAAGATGGACCCCCGGTTCGAGGCGGCGTATGCGGAGTACTCCCGCCGGACCCCGCGCTCGAAGGAGCTCTGGGAGCAGGCCCGCCGCTGGAGCCCTCTCGGGGTCCACTCGAACTACCGGTTCCTCGACCCCTACCCATTCTACGTGAGCCGGGCGAAGGGCGTCACCCTATGGGACGCCGACGGGAACGCCTTCCTCGACTTCAACATGGCCTTCGGCTCACTCCAGAGCGGCCACGCCCATCCCAAGTTGGTCGAGGCTCTGAGCCACCAGCTCACGAACGGGAGCGTCTACGGCTACGAGTGGGAACGCACGCCCGAGGTCGCCGAGCGGATCTGCTTGCGGTACGGAATGGACAAGGTCCGGTTCAGCACCACCGGGCTCGAGGCGACCCACCACGCCACCCGGTTCGCCCGGGCCTACACCAAGAAGCGCTACATCCTGAAGTTCGAGGGATCGTACCACGGCTCCCACGACACGCTGCTCGTCGGCGTCAAGCCCCGAGCCGAGGTCGCCGGACCGAAGGACCACCCCAAGTCGGCGCCCGCCTCGCCCGGTATCCTCTCCGAGCTCACCGACCGGACCCTCGTCGCCCCATTCAACGACCTGGAGGCGACGATCCGGATCGCCCGCGAGCACAAGGACGATCTCGCGGCGGTCATCGCGGAGCCGATCCCGATGAACATGGGGTTCATCCTGCCCGAGGAGGGGTTCTTCCCCGGGGTCCGGGAGCTCTGCGACCAACTCGGGGCGCTCCTGATCTTCGACGAGATCAAAACGGGGGCGAAGTATCCCCACGGCGCCGCCGGCCGGCTGGGAGTCAAGCCCGATCTCCTCACGCTCGGAAAGTCGATCGCGTGCGGCATCCCCCTCTCGGCCATCGCGGCCCGTCCCGGGATCCTCGACGAGGTCGGCCCTCGAAAGGTCGCCCATGCGGGGACCTACAACTCCAACCCGCTCGCGATGACAGCGTGTCTCGCATCGCTCGACCACATTCTAACGGAGGAGGGGATCGAACGGTCGACGCGGCTCAATGCTCGCCTCGCGAAGGGGTACGCGGAGGTGTTCGACGACGCTGGCGTTACGGCGTACGTCAGCGCGGACGGAGTCTCGGGCACCGTGTACTTCGCGGAACATCCGGTGCGGAACTGGCGGGACTTCCTCCAAGTCGACGGGGACCGATCGATGCTCTACTACTACCTCTGCCTGAATCGGGGCCTCATTCCTTCGGGGACCGGGCCCGACGAGCAGTGGACCCTCTCCGTCCAACACACGCAAGCCGACGTCGACCGCCATCTCGAGATCTTGGGGAGCGTCGCCGAGGGCCTTGCCGGCGTTCCCCAAGCCGGTGAGATCGAAGAGTCGGTGTAGAAGGGTGAATCCCTAGCCACCCGGACGCGGCGGACCCGCCGGCGGAGTGGTTGGCGTTGGTTCGACCGATGGCTTGGAGGGAGGCTTGCGCAGGAACTCGAGAACGAGCACGACCACCACGACGGCTACCAGAAGGCCGACTCCCGCCACGATGTACTCCTTGGTGACCGCGCTCAGTCCACCGCTGCTGGGTTGGGTCGGGTTCGATGCATTCCCGGTCACGTTCAAGAACAAGAACGTCTGGTTGAACTGGGCATAGCTGTCGGTCACGCGAGCCCAAATCTTGTACACCCCGGGTTCGTTGGGGATGCACGACAAGTTCGTTTGGTTGAACGTGCCGCACCCGGGCGGTAGATCGATGAACGCGTAGGAGAGAACCGAGGTGGGCGTGCCATCCTGCGAGACGGCGGAGACAACGAGATAAGTGATCTTCCCAACTGCGCCGGGTGCAGGCCACGCGTAGAAGGATTGAATGGCTGGGGCCTTTCCAAAGCCGTTCTTGATCGTGAGATTTGCCGTCGCGTTGACCTGGGCACCGGTCGTGTCGTTGACGGTCCCCTCAATCTCATAGTGCTGCGCACTGGAAGGGTAGCAGGTGATGCTCGATTCGTTCTGGCTTCTGCAGCCGGGGGGCAGGTCACGGTACCAGTAAGTGTACGGAGGGGCCCCTCCGGTCGCGTTGAGGGAGATGTTCAGGAGCCCCAGAATCAGCACGGTCGATGGGGTCGGGGTGAACGCGGTGATCCGGAGCGGGGGACTGACCAGAGCCGACCCTAGCTGCTTCGGCGTGGGCAGGGCTCGGACCGCGGGCGTCAGGCCAGACGAGTCGAGCCAAGCGGAACTGAGCGTCAGGAGAACGATCGAGAGAAGGAGAACACTCGGCAGGATTCTCCCTCGCGTAGACTGGCCCGGACCATAGAGAGGCGGGTGCCCTCGTTCCCCAACGCCGAGGTCCCACCTCGTCGAGATCTGGGTGCCCATCGTGATGCCCGCCTAGTCCGAGGAACCGCAGCTATTCGGGACCGTCGACCCATCGTAGGTCAACGACCCGATGGACATCTCATCCGCCGAAACGATGTAGCTCGGCAACGGGACATAGTTGATCTGGGCGGAGTACGATTGACCCACCGTGACGGCCCAGTACAGGAAGTCAACGAGGGCCTCGGCATCGGAAAGCGTGTAGGAACCGGGATAACTGCTCTGATCCTGGTAGACTAGGACGTAGGTGAGGGACGTGATCGGGTAGTCGTCGGGACCCGGCGCGTTCAGGAGGGACACATTGTACCAATCGCCGCCGCCCGGGGGCAGCGTCAGATCAGCATCCCCCAGCGCCGAAGCGGTGTTGGTCACGTTGGCGAGGATGAAGTGGCCCATCGGGTTCTGCACCTTCCCGTACTGGATGCTTCCGTTGAGTGCATAGTTGAGGTCCACGTAACCCATGGTGTACGGCGTGCTCAGGACGAACCCGGCGACCCCGGCGTTCTTCGGCTCCCCGCTGCCTACCGGGAAATCGACCTCCAACCCTTTGCCAATCGTGTTCTTCCAGGTCGAGTTCTCGAGGGAAAGGTAGCTGGTCCAGATGAAGGTCGTGCCGCTTCCGTCGGAACGGTAGACGACCTGGATGGAATGGGCCGGTAAGCTCACGCCCGGGTTGAGGGCTTGGATGGCCGGGGCGTTCCAGGAATCGATTAAGCCCAGGTAGATTCCGGCCAGAACGGTCCCGTTGAACGAGAGGGTGGTGGCCCCGGGCACGTTGTAGATAGGGACGACGCCGCCAGCAGACTCGGGGATGGTCTGCAATCCGGGGACGGCGACGCGTTGGGCGGGATTGAGCGGGGCATCGCTTGCCCCGAACGCCACCGTATGGCCCGAAATGTCGGTGATGCCGGAGGAGCTCCCGACGGAGGCGTAGTTGACGGTCGTTCCACCCCCGTACACCGACTCCCACTGGTACATCAAGGGATACACGAGGGACGATCCCGCCCCGAGGAGGTTAACCCCCGACGGAGGAGCGCAGGTTCCGGACAAAACGCTCGAGCTGGGCTTGAACCACCCCGCCGAGAATCCCGCGACGACGATCACGAGGATGACTACGATGGCGATAGCCGCGTAGATTGGTGTCCGCGAGCGCCTTCGAACGATCGTCTCGGTGGGGGCCGAAGATGCTCCCGGATTGGTCATGGAATCTGCAACCCGGGAGAGCCCACGTCCTCTCGGCCAACCGTTCGGTCGCCGAGATTTAAGCGCGAGGAACGGGGATACCGAGACTACCATACACTCCCGATGATTTCGTAGACAGACGGAATCTCCGGAGTTTCTGCCCAAGTGCTTGACAACCAGGCGGCCGACCCGAGCCACCTCGTAGAATCGTGAAAAAGGGGAAGCCCCCAGGGTTCCCCCTGGGGGTAGAAAGGGTTCCTCTTGTCAGACCCTCGCCGACTGCCTTAGACCGAGTAGATGCTGACCTCTTGGGTCTCCGCCGCCAGCAGGATGTTGTTCGCCGGGTCCGTGATGAACTGCAGGAACCGCTGAACCTCGCCGGTGGGAGGCTGCAGGGTCACGAACTCGAACGGCCGCCAGCCATTGTACCCGTTCACCGACGATGAGGTGCCGGTGATTCCCGCGGCAATCGTTCCGCCGGCCCCCGTCCCGGGGTTCACAGCCCCGTACGACAGGGTCGCTGCGTTGACGATGCCCGCGCCGAGAACCTCATGGTCCGCGAGGTATGGGATGATCCCAGCGGTGCCGATGCCCGCCGTCGACCGCGCGAGACCATCGGAAGCGTAGCCGATGGAGTTCGCGTTGGCGATGACGTTAGCGATAACGCCGGGGTTCCCGTTCCCTTGTTCCGCGCCCGGGAGGGTGATGCCGCAGTCAGTCAGGACGTTGTTGCCGCCGCATCCGCTGAAGCCCGTGTCGAGGTAATAGGCCGCCCAGCTGGAGGTGAACGTGCTCTTTGACGCGGCGTCCAAGAGGCGGGCCTCGAAGGCCTGCGTGGTGCCGCTCGCGTCGGAGCGCTCCTCAGGGACGATGGCGACGCCCCCGGTAGCGAGCGAACCGGCACAGACCGTCCAGCCGCACGGGGTGCCCGTGCCAGGACCTGCGGTCGCGCAAATGTCGTTCGTGTAGGCCGCGCCCGTGCAGGCGACGCCCGCCGCTGCCGCGACACCGGTGAGTGTCTCAGGGCTGTCCGTTGCCACTCCGATGCCGGGGAACGCGGCGCCTTGGACGGTCGCCGGAATCTCGTTCCAGTTGAGCTCTGTCCCCTGAGCGGGGAGCGGTGTGATGGACGCCGTAAAGCCCGATCCATCAATCGAGTTCGCCTGGAGCGTAGGCGCGGTGGTGCTGCCCTGGTCGTAGATTTCGACCAGTGTATCGTAGTTGATGCTCAACAGTCCGTGCGTGTTGGTGTCCGCCACGATCACGTCATCCGCGTCGTACGCGATCGTCGTGACGGTGATGCCCGGGGTCGAGGGACACCCATCGTTCGCCTGGAGCAACGCAGGAGTTTCCAAGGACGAAGATTCGCCCACTTGGACATTCCCATCGCACACTGCGAGCATGCCGGCGCCTGAGCCGCCCTGGTTCACCGAGATCACAACGTCAGAGGTGTTCTGCTGGAACTGGGTTGCGGCTAGCTGGGTAAATGGGTACACCGAGGTGCTGCCTCCGATGGTCACCGTGTACTGGGCAGTCGGCTGGCCAATGCCACCCGTGATGTTGCCCTGCCAAGCGACCAACCAGAGATACAGTGCCGCCGCGGCCGCAACCGCGATGAGGATCAGGATCAGGGTCGCCACGACGGGCGAAACTGCCTTCTTCTCTCCGCGGAGGCCCCGGAGGTACCTCTGCTTTCGTTCTCTCAATCTCATGCTCTTTCCGCTCATCTCTTCTTTTTTCCCCCTTGTTGTTGGGTGCTTCGAGACCCCTGGCCTCACCAGGGTCCTTAGGCAACACGAGGAGGCGTCGGTGCGTTCATAATCGCGGCCAAAGGGGAAGCCGTAACCGGTCGGAGAATACGCGGGCCACTAGGTCGGATAACTTCCTATCGCCTTCCACGGTGCCCTACGAAGATTACGGAATCTCCGTGCGAGCCGCTTAATCCACCTCGACCGGCTTCGACGCCGAATGACCCCTCCTGAGGCCACCGGCCGTTCGGCGGCCTCCGTCGGGGCCCGGACCACTTCGTCCACTGGGCGCGGAACGGCCGCCGTCCTCAAGCCCCGCGACAAGAAGGCGCTCCAGCGTGCTGCGAACGCACTCGAGACCCGGCTTCTTCGACGGGCGACGGTCCCCGAGAAGATCCTGATCCAGTCCGAGCTCGGCTACATGCGTCGGCAGCTTCTCAACGACCGGAAGAGCGTCGATGTCACGTACCCAGTCAACCCTCCGTACGCCTTCGTCCACATCTTCTTCAATCCCAAGGCCAACGAACTCCTCTACCAGGCGCTCGAGCCGACGATCAAACCGAAGGAAGAGGCGCTCATCGCCCAGATTCGGGGAAGGATGGAGTCGATCATCTCTCAGGAGGAGCTCCCGATCACGGAGGGCCAAACCCTCGAGGATTCGCCGGTCCTGCGAGAGTTCCTCCGGAAACGCTTCCTGACGGTGCTGGACCTCTACGACATCGACGTTCCCATCAAGCGCCAACCGGTCCTCCTGTACTACCTGCAACGGGAGTTCGTGGGCCTCGGCCGCACCGATGCAGTGCTGCGGGACCCCTTTCTCGAGGACATCAGTTGCCTCGGACCCGGCATCCCCCTGTTCGTGTTCCACCGGGTCTATGGCTCGATGCGGACGAACGTCGCCTACGGCGGGGAGATCGAGCTGAACAAGTACATTTTCCGGCTTGCGCAGATCGCCGGGAAGCACATCTCGATCTATCAGCCGATCCTCGATGCCACGATGCAGGACGGGAGCCGGATCAACCTCACGCTCGGAACCGAGGTCACTCGAAAGGGCTCGACCTTCAGCATTCGAAAGTTCTCCCACGACCCGGTCTCGCCGGTCGACCTGCTGAAGTTCGGTTCCGTCTCGGCCTTCGAGCTCGCGTACTTCTGGACCCTGGTCGAAAATCACCGATCTCTCCTCATCTCGGGAGGGACCGCGGCCGGGAAGACCACGTTCTTGAACGCGGTCTGCATGTTCGTCCGCCCTGAAGATAAGATCGTCTCGATCGAGGATACGCCCGAGATTCAGATCGATCACCAGAACTGGATCCAATCCGTTGCGCGGACGGGATACGGGATGTCCTCGGGCGCCGGAGGGGCCTCCGGGGTCTCCGGCATTAGCAGCGCCGGGTCGCGTTCCGCGGGCAGTGTCTCCCTGTTCGACCTCCTGGTGGCCGCGCTGCGGCAGCGCCCGGAGTATGTGATCGTCGGAGAAGTTCGAGGGGTCGAATCGTTCACGCTGTTCCAAGCGATCTCGGTCGGCCATGCGTCCATGTCGACCATCCACGCCGGGTCCATCGCCGAGCTCCTTCACCGGGTCGAGAACGAGCCCATGAACATCCCCCGGGTCTTGTTCCAGGCCTTGGACGCCGTCGCCTTCCCGGCGCAAGTCGTGGTGAACCAAAATCGCGTCCGGCGGGTGACCGGGGTGACCGAGATCCTAGAGGTCGACGCGACCACGAACGAACTGCTCACGAACGACGTCTTCCGCTGGGAGCCCCCCACCGACTCGTTCACGTACTTGGGCCGCAGTTTCGTGCTCGAGCACATCGCCGAACGGACCGGGAAAGATATCGATGCCTTGACGGACGAGATGCGCCGGAAGGAAGCGTATCTCAAGCTGATGGACCAACTCAACATGACCTACTACCGGGATGTGAGCCGGGCCATCGCGTCGTACTACGTTGATCCTGAGGAAGCCCTGGCGACGCTTGAAGAGCGCGCGGCCAAGTAGGGGAAATGCCCGCCACCGCGGAGGCCGCCCCAGGGGTCCCCAGCGGGCCGGTCTCTGACGAACCCGCCACCCCGAGCCCCCCGCCCGTCGACCCGCTGGTCGCGAAGTACCGGACGTTCTGTTATCGGTTGTTCGGAGCCCGCTTCGAGGAGACGGACGACACGAGTGCGCTCGCCGAGCGGCTGCAGCGGGCGGGGGTCAACTCGACCCCGGGAATGCACTACGCCGTCGTGGTGATGACCACGATCTTTACCGCGATCGGGATGGCGTTGGTGGCGTTCGTCCTCTTTCACATCCTACTCGGCAGCCCACTTTGGCTCGAGTACGTGGCCATCCTGGCGGCGATCGGGGCCGGTGCCACCTACGGCGGATTCCAATTCATGCTCTCGAGCCGGATCTCCAACCGGAAGGAGAAGCTGGACCGGGAACTCCCGTTCACGTTGAGCGAGCTGTCCGTGCTCGCGAGCACCGGGACCTCCCCCATCCGCCTCGTCCGACGGATGGCTCAACGCGATCATGACCCTGCGATGACGGGCGAATTCCGCCGGATCGTGTACAAGACCGACGTCCAGGGGAAGGATCTCATCACCGCTCTCGCCGAGACGGCGAAGGAATCACCCTCCCTCTCCGTCCGCGAGTCGTTCTGGGACCTCGCGAACATGATCCATCAGGGAGGGAATCTCGACGAGTACCTCCGCAACAAATCGGATGACGTGCTGAAACTCCGCCGCTTGGTCCAGAAGGAGTTCATCGAGCGTCTCACGACCTTTCTCGACATGTACGTCAGCCTGGTCCTGGTCGGAGTTCTGATGATCGCGGTGGGCGCCTTCCTGATCAACGCGCTCGGGAGCACGGCCGCGGGCCTGAACGCGAACGAACTCCTCCTCCTCCTGACCTTCGGTCTCGTTCCGGTGTCCGTCGCGATGACCATCATCCTGATCTCCATCGCCTATGCGAAGGCCGAATGAAGCGGCGCGAACGGACCCCGCTGCTCGCCCTCGTGGTCCTGGTGATCCTCCTCGCCTCCCTTGCGCTCCTTCTGGGGGTGGCCGGGACGGCTCAGGGAGCCGGGAGTCCGAGTCCCCTCACGATAACGGCCGTGTCTCCCGCCCCGAACAGCGTGGTCTCCTCGACCACTCCCGTAATCGAGGTGACGTTCAACGACTCGGTGGCTCCAGTGAACCCATCAGCCGTGTACATGTTCGTTGACGGAGCCAATGTCTCGGGGGTTCAGAATTTCACGGTTTCGGCGGCCCGGGCCATGTATACGCCGCCGTCCATCCTCTTCTTGAAGAACGGCAACCACACCGTTACAGTCGACGCGACCGATCTGAACGGTAACACCGCGTCCTTGACCTGGAATTTCACGGTCAACACCGCCATCACGTCCGCCCCGGGCCCGCTCGCCGGGGTCAAGGTCACGACCCTTCTCCTGTACATCGGTATCGGGGCGCTCGTCAGCGGAGCGGTCGTCGGGGGTTACATACTGGTCCTCAAGCAGACGACCCGCTTCACGTTCCGAAAGTACTTCGCGACCCACCCTGTCGAGAGAAAGATTACGACCATCTACATCCCACTCATCGTCACCTTCGTCTGGATCATCCTCGGTTTGGATTATGTATACGGCACGCCGGGGCTTCCCTCGAACGCCCCCGACTACGTGTTCATCGTCGGGATCTTCATTGCGTTGACCCTCTTCGGCATCGACGCCCGGCGCGAGATGCTCCGCATCCGCACCTTCGAACGAGCGTTCGCCCAGCTTCTGTTCGAGATGGCGGACGCGATGCGAGGAGGGCTCGATCCGGCGAAGGCGGTCGTCGAGCTTTCCAAGACGCACACGAACATTCTCCGAAAACCGCTTCGGGTGGCCGCGGACGGGGTCCGGCTAGGCCGGCCCTTCGACAAGGTGCTGCGGGACATGGTCCGGCCGATGCACAGCGAACTTATCTCGCGGTACGCCGGGCTGATCGCCGACGCGACCTCTATCGGGGGCGAGACCGCAACGGTGGTCTATCGAGCCGCCAAGGACATGGATGACTTCGTGAAGATCGAAGAGGAACGCGAAAAGCAGCTCATCTTGCCCGTGGCAGTGATCTATATCGCCTTTGGGGTCCTCATGGCCGTTCTCCTTGCCTTACTCTCGATCGCACCGGAACTCGGCACTCTCAACATCAACTTCCTGGGCTTCGGCACTCCTCTATCCACCGGGGCGGCGACAGCCGCTCCGGTGCCCCACCTCAGTTTCGACACCCTGAAGGAGCGGTTCTTCGAGCTGATGCTGATCAACGCCCTCGGCACCGGCGCCATCATCGGAGCCTTCACGGAGGGACGCGCCCGGTATGGGATCCTTCACTCGCTCGCGTTAGTGGCGGCAACCGCGGTGGTCTTCTTCGTCTTGTACCCGTGAGCGCCGACCCGCTCTCCTCTGTCGCCGGGTTCCTAGCTCTTCTCACGAAGGGGCGTCTTGTGAACCCGGTACGTGGCTCCGGACGACGGTAGCAACTTGTCCCTTCCCTAACGTTGCGATGGTGGGCGAGCGGCCCACATCACGATAGCTCCGGCCACCATCCCCCCCACAAAGCCCGCGGCAGCGTACTCGAGCAGAGTCGCGGGGTTAGGGCCGGGAGAGGACGGGGTTGGGGGGGTAGCCATGGGAGTGTAGACCGCGGTAATCGTTCCGTTCCCCGAGACCAGCACCCCAACAGCTGGCGGCGCCCCGGCCGTAGCTATGAACACTCCACCCGACGTGTTCCAGCCGGCAAAGAGGTAGCCGGTGCAGGACAGAGCGATAGCCTCGAGGTCTGCACCAATCTGAGCGTGGAAGATGCCGCCTGAGTTGAGGCCAATTCCGTTCAAGTAGATCGGGCCGCAGAATTCGGGTATGACGATCGCCTCTACCGTATACGTTGGGGCAAGAGGACCAGAGGTACGAGGTGTCCAGCTCGAGGGGGGAGTCCGGTCCGGCGATGCCGTCCCTCTGTCGAGTTGGGCGGGGCCTGAGACGGAGAACGACAGAAGGAGAGCACAGGTGAGGCAGAGAGCGGCGGCCATCACCAATCCTGCGAGAGTAGTGTCGGCCGGCAGATCGCCCCAAGGCATTGATGGGGGGTACTTCGCCGCGGTTCATAGAACCTATCAACTCAAAGTCGACCTTCAGGGGCAGCGGGTCTCCCCGGTCGGAACGTCGAATCGCCGAGCATGGTAATCCGGGCGGGAAGCCGGTCCGAAAAGTGCCGCTCTTGCCGGGCCTTCTCGATGCGCGCAAGTCAACCCAGATCGTTCGTCGGACCGCGGCTGGACTTATGGGGTGACATAATTCTGAGACGTGGACCCAGAGAGCCCGAGCGTGTTCGTCACGGTGAGCGTGATCGCGTAGGTTGTGGACGGAGTTGTGATGAACGGATGGGGAAGCTGGACCTCTTGTCCGTAGTAAGTTTGGGTCGTGTTATAGTTGGGATCCGCCGCCGAGAAGACGGTCCAAACCCAATCAACGATTGTGGTGTCCGGCGAGGATCCCGTGTGAGGTTGGTACGATTGTGTCCCGTCGAGCACCGGATATCCCGTGAGCAGATTGACGGCTATCTCAGCAATCGGAGGGAAGAGCGTCTCGACGAACTCATTTCCTCGGGTGGTCCCGATTTGGACCTGCACGGAGGTCGTGGAAAACACGAACGGTTGGATGTAGAACGAGGTGTAGGCAATTGTAACTGCGGTGACCGTGAACGGCGTGAGGTTCAGATAGCCTTGGCCCCCGGCACCCGAAAACGTTTGGAAGTTCGTAGCCGGGTTCGAGCAATTTACGAACGCACCGTACTCTGGAGTTTGGCAGAAGGTGGTCGCCGGGTCTCCACCCACCGCAATGTCGGTAACGTTGGTGGCGTAGATGTCCGAGCTGGAGACAACCAACACGAGGAGGGGCGGGATCGAGAGCGGCCCAGCGGAGGCGGGGATGGTCTCGGTGCTCTGAATAGTTACGTTCTCCAGATTCTTGAAATGAAGCTGGGTCTGCTCATTCAGGTTGATCTGTTCCTCGGAGGAGACAAAGAAGGCGAACGCCGTGGCGGCGGCTACGACGATCAGCACGAGCATCAGGGTGCCAACGATCTCGGCCAACCCGAGATGGTTCATCCGGCGACGATGCATCGGCCCCCGAGACGAGGCGGTTTGCTAAAGGCGTGCCCTCCGTAGACTCCATAGTCCACCGGATTTTCCGTAACGTTCCGAACTCTACCCCTCTCCTCGTTAAACCACCCAATCCCCTCGGTCCGCCGTGAGCATCCCCATCGAGGTTCCGGGCCTCGACACGATCATCCCGGAGCTGGAGGAGGGTCGCTTGGTCGTCGTGGAGAGCGGCGCCGATTCCGCAAAGAGTTTCTTCGTTCGTCGGCTCAGTCTCACCGCCGGGAGGAACGGTTGGCCCGTGACGTTCGTCACCTCCCGCGACGAGGCGGAAGTTCGGGCCCTCCTTGCGGTCGAGGGGGGGTCCCACCGACCGACCGAAGGGTGGATCCGCATCCACGAACGGGACGCCATCGAGGAGTTTGACGAATTCGAGTCGTCCGGAGGCCTGCTTACGGTGGACTCCTACTCCTACATGACGCTGAATCTGACCCCCGCCCGCATGGCGGCCTCCCTGCGTCGTCTCCGTTCAGCCTGCCGCGCCCGCAAGATGACCGCCATCCTCGCCACCGATCGTGGGATGTTCGACCCCCGTTCGGAGGCCGTTGCGACCCACCTCGCCGACGGCTTCCTCCAGTTCCATGCCCGGGAAGGCCCGGAAGGGGTCCTTCGCTTCCTCCGCATCCCGAAATGGATGGACGGGAAGTTTGTCGACCGGAACATCTATTATGAGTTCGACGGCAAGCGAATCTCGATCGACCTGCGCAGCCGGGTCCTGTAACGCAAGGAGGAGTCGTGCCGGGCGGTTCCTACGAACGCTACGGACTGACGAGCAACCCGTTCCGGGACCTCGCGAGCGAGAACATCGAGGACGTCGCGATCTACCACGTGAACCAGGAGGTCGACGACACCCTCCGGACGATCCGGGACGAGGTGTTCGACAAGGAGAACCGGGCCGTCGTGGCCATCATCGGCCCGCACGGTGCGGGCAAGACCGAGCGCCTGCTCGTCACAGCCGCCGAGGCGAAGGAGCGGGGGGCGTTCTGCGTCTACTTCGACGTGCCCGCCAAGACCTCCTGGGTGCTCCGCGGCGTCGCCACCCAGTTCCTCAAGGAGGCCAAGGCGAAGGGACGGGTGAAACTGTTCAGCCAACCCAAGTGGTTCCGCGGAATGACCGCACTCTCCAAGACCAAGGAGGAGAAGTACGACGCGAAGAACGCGGGGAAGGTCATCGGCCAGGCCCTCAACGAATCGGCCCCCTCGTTCTTGCTCCTCAACGACCTCAACAACCTGATCGAATCGAGGGAAGTGAATGCCTTCGCTCAAGTGATCCAGGAGATCACCGATTCGATCAAGCCGGGCGTCCTCGTGATGTTCACTTGCTACGCGAGCTACGTCGCGTGGCTGACCGTGAACCACCCCGCGCTGGCGTCGCGCATCAACCGCACGTTCACGCTCGCCGGATTCAGCGACGCGGAAGCGGGTCTGCTGCTCGCGAAGAAGCTGCTTGTCAAGCGGCTCGTCGAGGACTTGGACCCGATCTACCCTTTCGACCGGGAGGCCGTGCATGCGCTGAACCAGGCCTGTGGCGCGAACCCCCGGCGCCTCCTCGAGCTGGCCGACCTGTCGATCGAGTACGGAATCGCCCACCGGTCGTACCGGGTCGACCTCGAGGTCGTCCAAGCGATCCTCACTCAACGAGGCGCGACCCAAGCCGCGACGACCGCGGCGCGAAAGGCCGCCTCCTCGGTTCCCCGGCCGGGCGCCGCCCCAGCAGATACCGCGGAGGAATCGATGACGGCGAAGCGCGACCCGGAGAAGTGGATGGAAGGCGAGGGCGTGCCTACACCGCGTCGGGGTTGAGCAGGACCGCGAGGTCGATCGCCTGCTCGGCGATCTCGGAGGCATAACCCGCCGTCCGTCCCAGGCTGTCGACGATGGTCCCGAGGGCCAGAAGCTCCTCGCCGCGCCGAGTGGCGACCCGATGGGAGAGGGCGTCGATGAGATTCTGGTGGGCGACCCGTCCGTCGATCGCCTCGTTCGCCGCATCGATGTCGCGCGCAATGAGGGCCGTGAACGACTTGTCCAAGAGCGCGACCGCGGAGGCCCGCGCCTCATCGAAGTCCTTCACCAGCTTGGGATCGAGCCCCTTCCCCGCGCCGACTACCGGGAAAGTGCCCGCGATCCGTTGGGCGTGGTCGCCGATCCGCTCGATCAGTTTGGCGATGAGGCGGTAGGCGTGGAAGGCGGCTGCGTTGTTGCGCTCCCCGTTGACCTGGGGGGCCGAGTGCGCGAGGTGGTTCTGCTTTGCGACCATCCAGTACAGGCGGCTCACGTCCTGGTTCCGCAGCGAAACGTCGTTGGCAAGGGTCTCGCTCCCGGTCCGAAGGGCGGTGATCGCATCCTCGAGCATCGCCCGGACCGTGAGGTGCATCCGCCGGAGGCACTTTTCGGAGCTGAGTTCGGAGGGATCCGATAGATCCTGGATGACGAGCGAGTTCCGGGCCTCCTCGATCACCTCGGGCCCGATGACCAAACGGCAGAACTCCCGCGCCACCTTCCGAACGAAGGGGGCCCGGTCGGGGGGAAAGCGGACCTCGACGAGGCCAAATCCCGAGGTGTACGCCCCGATCAGCTTGCGGAGGAGGTGTTCTCGCGTCTCTTCGCCCTTCTCCACGAACACCTTCCGGCGTTCCGCTGGCTTCTCCACGGCCCGGGGACGGACCGAGACCGAGCCATCCACTTCGGTCTCGACGAACAGCGTGTCCCCGGCGTGCAATCCGGCGTGGAGCACCCAACGCTTCGGCAGGGAGACGAGGTAGGTGGATTTCCCGGCTAGCTGGAGTTTCCGTCCTTCCATGCGCCGGCCCGCAACATCTGCGAGCGGTATGGACCTATAAGGGTTCGAGTCATAGACTATGTAGATATCGGGACAAAACCGGAACTACATTGAAACTCGTTCTGTCCGTCTGCCCGAGGTGGGGAAGGTCGAAACCCCCTTCGATGACCACCGACGGACATCAAATCCCCGCGTGGAGTGATGACCGTGGTGCCCGGTTTTCCCCGCCTGAAGGAGTCGTATGATCTTGTGGTCGTGGGGGGCGGCCACGCCGGCCTCCAGGCCGCGCTCAAGGCCGGCCTTCTCGGCCACACCGCGGCGTTGATCGACCGGGGTCCCAAGTTCGGTCGTTCGTTCTACGCTCCCACCATGGACAACATTCCGGGATTTCCGGACGGGATCTCCGGCCACAAGCTCTTGGACCTCCAGGTCGCCGCGCTTCGGACGGTGGAGGAGTGGGTGAGTTACTTCTCTCCCGCGCAGGCTCTCCGGGTCGAGCGGACCGACATGGGCTACCGGGTTCCGTTCGACTGGTTGAAGCAGAACCTGGTCGCCACTGGTCGTGCGGTCATCCTGGCGATGGGGGTGGTGGATCGCATGCTCGAGGTCGGCGGCCAGATCAAGCCGATCTTCCCCTGGGCCAATCAGGCGCTGGTCGAGTTCTGCATCTTCTGCGACGGGCACACCCTCGGCGGAAGGACGGTCGGCGTCTTGGGACATGACAGCTTTGCGGTGCGCACGGCGTTGGACCTGCTCCACTTCCAGCCCAACATGGTCGAGATCCTCACCCACGGTCGCCCCTTGCTCGAGGGAGCTTCCCCGGAAGACTCGAAGGGGTTGCGTGCCGCGCTCGCCGAGCATGGGATCACTTCGGTCGAGGGCGTGATCAGCGGGTTTGACGAGATCCGGGAAAAGCGGTTCGGCGTCCTCTTCGCCGACGGCACCCACCGAAGCTACGACAAGGGGTTCAGTGCACTGGGGTGGTACGACCTCCACCAGGAGATCCCGCGCGCTCTCGGGTGCCGATTCGATGCGGATGGGTTCGTCGTGACGGACGAGGACTGTCGGGCGATCGAGGACTCGAGCGGCCAACCGATCCCGGGCCTCTACTGCGTTGGTGACCAACGGAACGGATGGAACCAGATCCCCGAGGCATGGGCGACCGCAGAGCGGGCGGTCATCCACGCGTACGCCGACTACCTTTGACGGATACCGGCTAGGGGGCGACGGGGGTCGCCTCGGTCGCGACGCCCAACTGGCGGGCCAGTGTGGGAAGGTCCTTCGCCACGGCCGAGGCCCCTCCCGCGAGGAACCGCGCCTCGCTCTGGGCTGACGTGGCCGCTTCCGACGGATCGGGCAGGAGGGCGTAGAATCGAACGCGGGCCGCGGTCGCGCATTCGGCGTCGATCAGGTGGTCGCCGACGAAAAGAGCCCGGTCCACCGGTACCTCCATCTCCTTCAGGATTCCGAAGAGCGCCTCCGGCGACGGTTTCGCGGGACCGGGCGCACTGCGGGTGCGCAAGTACGGGAAGTAGGGAGCCAGCCCGGTGCGCAAGAGCGCCCCCCGGGCGAAGTACTCGGAGCTCCGTGTGAGCAGGCCCAGGCGGTACCCGCGTGCCGAGAGACCCTTCAGCAGGGGTTCTGCCCCCGGTCGGGGGACCGTCCGGGGCAGCGCCTCCATCTCGATCGCGTCGATCGTCTTGTGATACTCCGCCTCGAAGCGGTAGACCGTGCTGTCCGGGGCCCCCGTGGTCCTCAATTCTTCGCGGGCGGCCTCGACGATCCGATGGATCGGTTCGTTGACCGAGAGGTGACCGGGCACGACCCCGTACTTCTCTGCGATGCGGACGACGTTCTGCCGCATCCGGACGAAGTCGTGCCGGGAGAGCACCAGCGTGCCGTCCAGGTCGAACACGACTCCGAGCAGCGGCTCGAGGTACTTGGGCTCTGGATCGCGTGGCGGCATGGCATCCTCCGCCCGGAGAAAAGCGAGCCTCTTTCCCGTTAAGGGTTTGCGTCCACCGGCACGGGGGGTCGCCCCTCCGGAAGCGGCGAGGGATGGTCTGGTCCGCTTACCGGGCGGACCGAGGGCGCTCCAGGGTGACTATGGATTCGCGGAGCAGGAAGGAGCGCCGCTGGCCACTGTGTCGGGGACGGGCGACCTCGACCGACCGGATCCGATACCCCAATCGCTCCCCCATGCGCGCCAGGATCAGGTCCCCCGGGACGTAGGCACCGGCGAGGAGCGAATCCCCGACTACGAGGACAAAACGGCCGCCGGGCCGCAGGGCCCGGTACACGCGCTCGAGCACCGGCGCGAGGTCGGCGAAGTACCGGTGGACCACCGCATGCATGTCCGCGCGTCGGTACGACCCCTTGCGCGCGACATTGTCCCGGATGCGCGGCAGGATCTCCGCGAGCCACGGGTCGGGGGACCCGTCCACCCCAAGGTAGGCCGAGGTCTCGGACCTAGGCAGGTTGTCGCAGGAGACCTCCGCCGCACGGAGGGCGGCCAGGTCGGCGTACGAACGGACGTACCCCATCCAGGCGAGGTCGACCTTGTAGTTCATCACGTAATCCATGCCGTTCACGTACGGCGGGCTCGTGAGCGCCAGGCTCACCGATCCGGACGGCCACTCCGCCACACGCGCATCCGTCCGCTCGATCTCGGCGGGCGGGCCCCAGTGCGCTCGGTTCGCGACTTCGGCCTCGAGGTCGTTCGCCATCTCGTCGATCGCCGCCCCGAACCGGTCGTACGGATCCGGTCCGGGACGGGCGGTCGAACGGCGGTACCCGAGGCACGGGGAGCGGTGCAGCCGGCTGGAGGGGATGAGGATATGACCGAAGGCGAGCCGCAGCGCGTCGGCTTCTGGGTTGCCCTCGGAGGGGAGGGAGTCGCGCAGCCGGGTCAGCTGGGCGAGGCCCTTGGGTGAAAATTGGCGGCGGGTTTCCCGAAGGAACGGCAGCGGTCCCGCCGAGCGCCGGCGAGCCCGCGCCACCCGATTCCTGGCCGCGGTGCGGAGCGACTTCGGGTCCAGTTCGAAATGGGTCTTCACGCGCGCCGCGAGGACCGCGGGGGCGAGGAGTTCCGCTCCCCTGGCCCGGAATCCGGCTCTCCGAGCCTCCACGAGGGTGGTCCCGCTCCCTGCGAACGGGTCCAAGACGGTAGCGCCCCGGGGGAGGTCCGCCTCGCGCAGTGCCCCGGCCACGAACTCGGCCGAGTAGCCTTGCACGTAGGGCCACCAGCGATGGACGGGGAGGCGCTCATTCGAGCGGAAGGTGATCGGACCGCGGTAGGTTCCCAAGGAGAGCCCATTCTCCTCCTCGAACCGCTCGACGAACATGGCGGGGGTTTCGAAGTCGCCCCGGTCGGCAAGATCCGTGAAATCCCGCAGGATCCACAGTCCCCGGCCGATGCGGCTGACGCTCCCCGTGCCCGATAGCCGGTCCAGGGCGTCGACCACCTGGTCGGAAGAGAATCCGACCCGGGAGGCGATCTGCTTGACGGTGGCGCCGAGGCCCGCGGAGTGGACGAGGGCATCCCGGACCTCGTCGGCGAGGTCCTGGGAGGTCGCCGCCGGTCGCACGGGAAGGGCCCCGATCGACGGCGATCCCGTCACGCCTTCGGACCCGGCGGGGTCGCCATCTGCCGCCAGTGGCTCGCGCGGAGCTGGCGAACGAGGGAGGCGTGCTGGCGTCGGCGCTCCTTGCGGATCGCCCGGCTCAAGGTCGGGCTCGCCACCTTCGCCGTCAGGTCTTCGACCACGTCCAGGTCGTGCAGGCGCCCCAGGCGGGCCTGGAGCGAGCGGAGCGGGCGGGCCATGGTCACGGGCTGGGCCGTTTCCAGCACGGAGGCGAGGTCGGCGATGTGGCGCCAGTTGCGGACGCGGATGCGGAGGCGGTGGAGACGGCGCGAGGAGGGCTTCCGACGGGCCTTCTTGTGAGCGTCGCGGATCGCCTCCTGGCGCTCATCCCGTACTTCGTCCAGGTAGGCGCGGAGGGCCCGGCCGCGCCGGGCCGAGGGAGGACGGTGGAACCCGGCCCGAAGGCCCTCGAAGAGTCCGAGGTCCCGCTCCGTCCGAAGGGAGGCTCGCAGGAGCTCACGGCCGATGCGGGCGTCGTCCGCGAGCCGCACGCGGAGTCGGCGCAGCTGGGCGCGTTCGCGGGAGGGGAGGTCATTCGGTCCCTGGGCGAGCAGATCGAGAGCGACATCGCGATCCCGGACCCCCCCGACGAGACGGGCGAGGCGTCGGAGTCGACGGTCGTAGGATCGTAGATCGAGCCGGCGCGCCGGCGTGCTCGCCCGGGTCCATACATCGAGTCCGACCCGGAGGCGACGCAGTTCCCGGTGGAGTCGATGAAGGGACTCCGCGGCCGGCTTGGGGTTCTGAATGACCCGGTCGGCTTCGTGGAGGGTCCCGTCCAGACGGACCTCGAGCATGCGCGCGAGTTCGGCGGCATCGCGGGAAGTAGGAGCGCGGCGAACCATTCTCATCACCAGGGAACGGGGGGAGCCGGTAGGGGGGGTAAATGGTTTCGGTGCCGGTGCGGACACGCACCTATTAGAGGGTCCTCGTATGAGGAGCCGTGGAGCGTTCCCGCTCGGCGGTACTGCGCCGGGGGGACGAACGCATGCCCTCTCGTTCCTCCCGACAGCTTGGCGTCATTGACGTCGGTTCCAACACCGCTCGATTTGTCGTGTTCGAGTCGTCAGCCGGGGGGACCGTCCGGGCGGTCCACGAGGCGAAGGAGGTCCCGCGACTCGGACTCGGCGCTGGCCCGGACGGGCGGCTTTCGGACGAAGCGATCCAGCGGGGAGTGGCGGGTGTCAAGCGATTCGCCCGTCTCGTCCGCTCTCTCGACGTACCCCGTACCCTGGCGGTCGCGACGAGCGCCGTCCGGGACGCGCCGAACGGACCGGAGTTCGTCCGTGCGGTCGAACGGAGTTCCGGCGTCCTCTTGCGGATCATCTCCGGGGTCGAAGAGGCCCGGTACGGCTACCTGGGCGTGGCCAGCGCCTGGGAGCTCCGCGAGGACATCGTCTGCGACCTGGGGGGCGGTTCCCTCCAGCTGGTCGAGGTCCATCGGGGTGCGCTCCGCAACTCCGTCAGCCTGCCCCTCGGAGTGCTCCGCTTGAGCCAGCGGTTCCTGGAGCACGACCCTCCGAAACGGCGCGAGATGGAGGAGCTCCGCGACTACGTTCGGGAGACGCTGGCCTCGGTCTTCGAAGCGTTCCAGGGAGAGACCCACGGACTCTACGCCGTGGGCGGGACGGTCCGTTCCCTGGCCCGGGCCGCGATCGATTTCCGGGGATGGCCCATCGGGCGGGTTCACGGTTATCCACTGCTCGACCACGACGTGGAGGCCCTCGGCGAGCTCTTGGGAGAGATGCCCGCCGACAAGCGACGCGCGATCCCGGGCGTCGGGAGCGACCGGGCCGACGTCGTCCTCGCCGGAATCGTGGTCTTCCGGGAGCTCATGCGCGTGACCCGCGCGGAGCAGATCACCGTCTCCGGAACCGGCATCCGGGAAGGCATCGCCCTCGAAGCGGTGGGGGCAAAATTGCCCGCCTCCGCGGTGGACCTCGCGCAACGTTCCGTGGCGGCGGCCTCGGAGTCGTTCCGGTTCGACGGGGGCCATGGGCGGGAGGTCACCGACTGTGCGCTCGGGCTCTTCGCCGTGCTCGCGGACCGGTTCCACTGGGGGACCAGCGAGGAACTTGCGCTCCGGGTCGCCGCAGGGATGCACGACGCCGGGACCGCGATCGACATCTGGCGGCACGCGCACCACTCCGCCTACCTGATCCAGAACTACCCGATCCTCGGCCTGAACCAGCGCGAGATCCTGCTCGCCTCGATGGCGGCCTACGTCCATGAGGGGAGTCCATTGCCCACCGAATGGAAGAAGGGGTTCCAGCCGATCTTGACCCCGGACGACTTGGACACGGCCCGAGAGCTGGGCGCGGTCGTCGAGGTCGCGGAACTCACCTCCCCGTTCCGTCCTCGATTCTCGGCCTCCGGTGACGGGCGCTCGCTCGGCCTAGCCTTTTCTCCCCCCTCCGGTACGACGGTCCGCACCCGCTTGGGAGAGAAAGTGGCAAAAACGCTCCAGCGGGCCTTCGACGTGGAGGTCCGCGTCCGTGATTCGTGAGATGGCCTCGCCGAAGCACGGGTATCCGGGCCGGCTCTTCGTGTTCGAGGGACTGGACGGGAGCGGCAAGTCGACCCAGGCCGCGCTCCTCGGCAAATGGCTCGCCTCCCAGGGGTACCGCGTCTTCCAGACCGAGTGGAACTCCTCCGAGCTCGTCTCGAACACCATCCGGCGGGGCAAGAAGAAGGGCCTCCTGACCCCGACGACCTTCTCGCTGCTGCACGCGACGGACTTCGCGGACCGCTTCGACCGGAAAATCCTGCCGCCCCTCCGGGCCGGCTACGTCGTCGTGTGCGACCGCTACTCCTACACCGCGTTCGTCCGCGACGCCGCGCGCGGATGCGACCCCGACTGGGTCCGGATGATCTACTCGTTCGCGCCGACGCCCGACGTGGCGTTCTACTTCAAGGTCCCGGTCCGCGTGACGCTCCGCCGCAAGCTCGCTTCGCGTATGAAGATCAATTACTACGAGGCCGGAATGGACCTGGGGCTCTCCGACGACGTCAACGACAGCTACGAGCGGTTCCAGGGTCGGTTGAAGCGGGAGTACGACCGGATCTCGGTCGCGGACCGGATGACGGTGATCGACTCGTCCCGCAGCGTCGAACGGATCCAGGCGCAACTCCGCGCGGCCGTGCAGCCCATCCTGGCGGGGTTCCCGACGATGGAGACCTTGATGCATGACGATTAGGACGTACGGGACCGACCTGCCGGGCCTCCCGCCCGGCAAGTTCGCGGGCAAGCTCATCGTCGTCGAGGGGGCCGACGGCTCGGGCCGGACGACCGAGGTCGAGCTGCTCAAGAATTGGCTCGAGATCCAGGGTCACGCCGTCGTCGACGTGGGCCTTCGCCGCTCCAACCTCGTGAGCGAGGAGATCGACCGGGCGAAGCAGGGCCATACCTTGGGACCCACCACGATGGCGCTGCTGTATGCGGCCGACTTCGGCGACCAGCTCGAGAACAAGATCGTTCCCGCGCTCTCCGCCGGCAGCACGGTGCTCGCGGACCGGTACATCTACACGCTCATGGCCCGGGCGATCGTCCGCGGCGCCTCCCGGGACTGGGCGCGCAAGCTCTACTCCTTCGCCTTCCGGCCCGACCTCGTGGTCTTCCTGGACGCGCGCCCCGAGATCCTGCTCCACCGGGCGATCGGCAAGTACGGGAGCCTCGACTACTGGGAGTCCGGGATGGACCTCTCCCTCTCCCGCGACCTCTTCGAGAGCTTCTTCCTCTACCAGGACAAGCTCGCGGTCGAGTTCGAGTGGATGGCGAAGGACTACGGGTTCCACCTGATCGACGCGAACCGGCGGCCGGAGCAGGTCGACAGCGACATCCGGGCGCTGGTCGAGCCGCTCTATCGGCCCGGCGCCCACCCGCCGCCCTACCGGGCGCGTCGGATGGACCTGCCGCCTAGCCCGCCCGGGCCAACTGCTTCGGCGTAGCGAGCCAGCGGAGCACGCCCGCCCCGGGCCGGATCCCGCGGGGGAAATCGAGGCACGCCGCCGCCCCCTTTCCGAGTCGGACGAAGGGCGTCCCTTCGCCGACGAGCGCGACACCGAGGAACTCGGCGAGCGTCGGCTCGTGCCCGACCAGGAGCAACTGCTGGTTCGAGCGCGCGTCGCGGTGGAGCCGAGTGAAGATGGGAGGGGCGAGGAGCCCGGGGGAGAGCTCCTTCCAGACCACGATCGCCGGCGGGCGCTCCATCGATCCTCGGACGATCTCGGCCGTGACCCGGCAGCGGACCGCGTCGCTCGTGAGGATCCGGTCGACGTGACCGATGTACCGGATGAGCCCCTTCGCCGCCTTTCGGGTCGAGACTGCGCCCTCCGGGGTGAGGGGCCGTTTCGTGTCGTCCGGCCATCGAGCGGGATCGCGCTCCACCGCCGGCCCGTGCCGCAGCACGATGAGCCGGACTCCCCGGGACGCGAGCGGCATGACCGATCCTGCGGATCAGGGAGCCGGCGCGGAGAGAAAACCGTCGCTCGTCGTCTCCCCGACCGCGATCGGGCTGGGCCGGTCGAGCACGACCTGGGCGATGTCCTGCGCGTAGGCGACCGTCCGACCGATCGATTCGAGGAGGCGGGCCACGGCGGCGGCCGTGGCCGGCGGCATCGTCCCGCCGCCGACGGCGGGCAGGAGGCGGTCCGCGAGGGAGTGGCCGGAGGCCATCAGGGCCTCCCCGGTGTCCAAGAGTCCGTTCACGGCGTCCGGGTCGGTGGCCCCGAGGATCCCCTCCAAGTGGTCCATCGCCTGGGCGTGGAACTGGCGTAAGGACGTCGCCGGGCCGGCGCCGTTCGGTAGATCGACCAGGCGGGGCCCGACGGTGCCGAGGACCACGGCGTGGTCCGCGATCCGCTCTAGGCTCCGGGCGACGGTCCAGGCCCCCAGGAGCTGGGGGTCGGGCCGGTCGAGCGTGAGTCCCAGGGAGGCGATGCGCTGGATGTACCAGGCCTCCCGGTCGATCTCGTCGTCGCGACGCTCCCAGTGGCCGTCCTCGCCGAGCGGGAGGTGCTGCCAGGACCGGACGGCCTCCCGGTGGACCTCGAGGACCATCCGCCCCATGCGAGCGATCCGCTGCTCGAGCGAGATGGGGCTCTCGAAAGCGAGGTCGCGGAGGCGTAAGACCCCGCCCTCGTCCGAGACGATCTCGGGCTGGCGGGTCCGGCGACAAAAGCTCCGGACCACCTCGCGGGTGCCGGAGGAGATGGCGGGTCGCTCCCGGAGCACGAACTCGCGGGCTCCCGATAGGTAGGCGCCCAGGAGGCGTCGGAACAGGTGCTCGGGGATCTCGTCGGGTCCGACCCTGAGGTCGATGAGCGCGCCCTCGATCGGGCGCTGGCCCAAGTCGTTCCGGAGGGGTCCGTCCGAGGGTCGGGGTGTCGCGCGGCGGACGGCGGCGGGGCGCTCCCGCCGGGGGGTTTCGCTCTTCTTCATCGAGCGAACGAGCGTCGGGACTAAATATATAGAATTTCCATTTAGACTATATTTCTTACAATAGTTCCCGTATCGTCACCGAACCCGCCCCCGGCGGGGCGCGGTCAGGGAGCCCGGATCGGGGCCGGCTCGGCCTTGAGCCACGCCTCGAAGGCGTCGAAATTGAACTCGCGTCCGAGGTAGGCCCGCACGAGGTCCGCGGCGGGCCGCTGCCCGCCGGGAGCGAGGATCTCCCGGGCGTACCGCGCGGCGGTCTCCTTGTCGGTCAGGCTGCCCTTCTCGAGGAACGGCTTCAGGAGGTCGCGGGCGATCACGAGCGACCAGATGTACGTGTAGTAGAACGCCGAGTAGCCGGTGAGGTGCCCCCAGGCCGACTGGGGATGGTACTCCGGCTCGATCGGGGTTGGGAAGTACCGGTCGTAGACCTCGCGGAAGAGGGCGCTCGTGTCGACTCCCGTCGGGTCGCGGTCGTAGAACTCGAGCGAGATCGCCGCGAGGGCCGACTGGCGGAGCCAGCGGGAGCCGCGTCCGAACGCCTCGGACCCCTTCAGGCGCTCGAGCAGCTCCTTCGGGATCGTCTCGCCGGTGTCCGGGTCGCGGGCGAACCGGGCGAGGGTCGCCGGGTCGCGTGCCCACTCCTCGAACAGTTGCGAGGGCGCCTCGATGAAGTCCCACTCGACGAAGGAGCCCCCGGTGTAGACCCACGGGCCGTGGCCGGAGAACAGGGCGTGAAGCAGGTGGCCGAACTCGTGGAAGAAGGTCACGACGTCCGAGTACTGCATCCGGGCGGTGTCGGCCGGGACGCTCGGGTCGACGAAGTTGCAGACGAGCGACGCCTGCGGGAGCTGGAGGCCTCGGATCCCCTCGCGAACGGTGAAGCAGGCGGCGTGGTTGTACTTCCCTTCCCGGGGGACGAGGTCGAGATAGAAGCGGCCGAGCCGCTCCCCGTCGTGGGTGACGTCGTAGGCCTCGACGGTGGGATGCCAGAGGGGTCCCGAGGTGTCCCGTTGGACCCGGAGCCCGAACAGCTCCTCGCAGAGGGCGAAAAGCCCGTCCCGGACGGTTCCGTACGGGAGGTAGGCGCGCAGCCGTTTCGTGTCGACGCCGTACTCCTCGGTGCGCATCTTGCCATCGTAGTACCCTTCGCCGAAGAAGCTCGCGTCCCAGAGCTCGAGGCGGGAGGCGGTCGGCTCGTCACGCCGCTTCCGCGCGAGGACGCGGGAGAGGTGGAGGACCGCGGGCTCCCGGACGCCCTGCGCGACCCGTTCCAAGAACACCCGGGCCGCGGCGGGGTCCCCCATCATCTTGTCCTCCAGCGCGAATGCCGCGTACGTGGGATAGTCGAGTGACCGGGCGAGCGTGTACCGTTCGCGCAGGAGCTGGTCGAGGACGCTCACGTTCTCCGGGTGGGCCCGGTTCATGAACGCGGCGAGGAGGCGCCGCCGCACTTCCGCGTCGTCGGCGTAGGCCATGACGGGCTGGAAGTCGGGATACTTCGTCGTAATGCGGATCTTCCCGTGCGCGTCGGCCGGGTGCGCCTTGACGAAGTCCGGTGGGAGCCCGGCGAGCGCCGGGAGGCCGTCGACCTCGATCGACCGGTCGAGCCGGGCGATGTTCTCGTTGTACTGGTTGCAGATCCGGTCGATCAGGTTGTTGAGCGCGAGGAGCTGGGTGCGGCTCTCCGGGTCCTTCTCCGCGCCCGAGCGACGCATCTCCCTAAGCATCCGTTCCACCGCAAACCGGGTCGTCGGGTCGACGATCCCGAGGTCGAGGGCCCTCAAGGCACGGTAGACGCGGTCGTCGACCCGGAACCCGTTCAGGAACCGGTCGGCCGCCTCCGACGCCTCGCGACCCGCGGTACGGGCCGCTTCGTCCGGGTGGACGGCGAAGAGGAAGCTGCCGTGGTTCCCGAGGTTGCGCACGTCGAGCAGGATGCGGTCGAGCGGCCGGAGGAAGTTCTCGAGGGTCGGGGGGTTCGCGGAGCGGACGAGCGCGTCCAGGACGGCCTGCGCGCCCCCAACGACCTCGGGGGTCGTGCGGCGGAGCTCGTCCGCGGTGAGGGACCAGGGAAATCGGCCCAGGGAGGCGCGTTCGGTTCCGTCGGTCGTCGGCACCACCGGTTCCGCCGAAGAGCAGGCCGCCCCCCTCTTAGACCTGTCGAGGGGCCTCGGGAGGGACGGAATCACGCCTCGGGTCCGTCGACGTTGATCGTCGCGGGTCCCTCGCCGAGGATCACGTTCACGATGGCGGCCTCGATCCGGCCGTGGTTGACGTCCCGGTGGATCAGTCCGGGGGGGATCCGGAAGAACTCTCCCGCCGACGGGCACGCCTCGTCCCGTCCGCCCGGCCCGAACTCGAGCGTGAGCTGACCGGCCGCGACGAACCCGTAGAGGGTCCGCGTTCCGTGATGGTGCCACGGGGAGGAGGCGCCCGGGGCCACCCGGGTCTCGCCGACCCGGACCGTCTCGGTCTCGAAGACCCTTCGACGGCCGAACCCCTCAGCGGGAAGGGAGCCCTGGTCGGGCCGCGGGACGATCTCGATCCCTGGCACGGACGGTGCAACCGGGCCGAGGTCGTAAGAGTTGGGGGTTCGGAGGCAGAGGGTCCCGCTCGGGACTTCGTTTCAGCCTTCCGAGTACGGAGGACGACCCGTGTCGGAACTCGCACCGACCGGAGGAGCGGGCGCGGGGGCCGACGCGGGGGTGGGTGGCGGGCCGCCCGGTGGGGGAGGTGTCCGTCGGCTCCGCAGCAGCACGACGACCGCGAGGATCAGGAGCAGGACGAGAAGGGCCAGCTCGACGAGCTGGATCGGCGTCGCGAAGGTCGAGCTGCTCGCGCCCGAGATGGTCACGGGGGTGGCCGTGAACGACGCGATGACGCCCGCCCCGTCGGTGACGGTGACTTCGACGGAGTAGGAACCCGCGCTGACGCCGCTCAGGGAGAAGGAGGCACCGGAGGCCCCGCTCTGAGCCTGCCCGTTGACCGTCCAGGCGTAGGAGAGGGGCGGCGTTCCGCCGCTCGCGGTGGCGAGAGCGACCAGCGCGCCGGGAGCGCTCGAGACGGTGACGAAATCGATGAGGCTTACGCCGAGCCTCGGGGCGACGGTGACGGAAGCGGACGCGCTCGCGCTCCCCCCGTTCGAGTCCGAGACGTGGACGGCGACGAGGGCGCTGCCAGGCGCCGAGGGCTGGCAGGTGACCGAGGAGGAGTTCGCGCCGGAACACCCGGCCGGCAGGCCGGACCAGACGAACGTCTCCCCTGCACCGGATCCCCCGGCAACCGCGACAGAGACTGTAAGAGCCTGCCCGACGTCGAGCGTGGCTGGCGCGGCGGAGAGCGCGACCCCGAGAGGCGGCGAGACGACGACCGAGCCCGAGTAGGTTGTGGATACCGTGGCCCCGGTCGCGTCGTGGATCACGACCGAGGGGTCGTACGTCCCGGTCTCGCCCGACGGGACGGTGCAACTCAGCAGCGAGGCGTCCGCGAGGCAGGCGGCGGGGACGCTCGACCAGGTGTACGAGTACGGACCTTCTCCGCCCGAAGGAGTGACCCCGACGGAGAAGCTCTGTCCGGCGTCCAGCGCGGTCGCGCTGACCGTGATTCCCGAGGACGACGCGGCCGGGTACACGGTGAGAGCGTCCGCCGCCGAAAGGGCTTGGTAGGAAGCGGAGTCGGTGACGGACCCGGTCACCGCCCAGACCCCGAGGTCCGAGCTCGTGAGGAGGCACGTGTACCGTTGCTGGGACGACGTCGACGCGGCGAGCGAACAGCCCGGCGGGGCGCCCTGGAGGGCGAACTCGTACGGCCCCCAGCCGTTGGTCGCGGTGAGCGTATAGTCGACCGTTTGGCCGATCTCGGCGGTGGAGGACGAGCCGTTCAGGGTCGCGAGGGTGTCGCGGGCCACCTCGAGCCAGGTCAATTGGCCGGACGTGATCTCGGGGAACCCGTTCGAAGCGATCACGATGAGGCTCGGGGCAGCGTAGAAATCGTACCCGACCACGGAACTGCCGTAGAACGTGAACCCGGGCCGGTCCACCACGCAGGAGAAAGTGGTGGCCTGCGGGCTCGGGGGCGTACAACCTTGTGGGAGCCCGTTCCACTCGAAGGAGTACGTCCCGATTCCACCTCCGGAGGCGGCGGCGTTGAACGTCACACTCTGCCCCACGTCAATGTACTGGGGGGAGGCAATCGGTCCAAAGGAGGTCAGGAAGGAGCCGAAGAGCCAGTCGTACTTGTCGAAGTAGCTCGACAGCCCGTTCGCGATCAGCCCCCCGCGGAGGATCGTGTATCCGTCCAGTGGGTCGTAGGCAGAGTTGGGGAACAGCGGGAGGGGCGCGAGCCCGAAGTAGTAGTTGCAGGTATACGACTGGCACTGCGACCAGTTCCCGTCCTGGAATCCGTACGTCCCCCCTTCGAGGTTGCCTCCGTAGGGGCCGTTCGTACCGCCAGTGACCAGGACCACCTGGTCGTTACTGTCGTACACCATCGAGAACGAGGACCGGGCGCTGGGGGTGCTGCCGGAGCAGGCCACCTGGCCGGGCCCCCCACAACTTCCCACTTGCTTCCAGCCACTGTAGACGCTGGTGAGCACCCAGGTGTCGTCCAGCGCGCCGGTGCCGTTGGAGCCCGCGAAGAGGACATCTTCCCCGTCCCGGGCGTCGTCCACGAAACCGGCGTAGGCGCGGGGGGAAGGCTGTTGGGGGAAAGTCCGCTCGAGCGCGGTGTAGTTGCTCCAGTATCCGCCGTACCAGCCCCACGTCTCGTTGTGAATCCCGGTCGCGGCACTTCCCCCGAAGAGGACCATGAGTTCCGAGTTATGCTCGTACGCGAGGCCGGCGCCCTCCCTCGGGGTCGGAGGGTATTGCCCGAACGCACAGGGAGTCGTGCCGCCGGCGCAAAGCTCCGTCCAGTGCCCTCCGACGAACTGCCAGGTGTCGTTCTTGAGTGTCCCGTACGAATTGCCGCCGAACAACAGGTCGGCGGACGTCACAGGGTCCCAAGCCATGCTGGCCCAAATCCGGGGCGAGGGGGCGGTCGGTTCGTTCAGTTGCGTCCAGATGCCCGATCGATAGGACCAGGTCTGGTTCAGGTAGCCGGACGCCTGGGCGTACCCGCCGAAGAACACGACGTAGCCGTCCACGGCGTCGAACGCCATGCTCGACCCGTAGGTGGGCTGGGGCTGGTTGGTGGGCGGGGCGACCTCCGTCCAATTGCCCGCGTCGAACCCCCAGAAGATGTTGGGAGGGGTGTCTTCGGGGTATCCGCCGCCGAACAGGAACAGGAAGTGATCCGCGGGCGACGCATCGAACGTCAAGCCTGCCCCGTACCGTCCGTACGGGACGTGCGTGGGGGCGAGCGGGGTCCAGTTCCCCCCGACATACTTCCAGGAATCCGACATAGTGCCCGCGGATTGGTTCTGGCCCGCGAACAGCACGACATATCCGTCCGCGCTGTCGAAGGCCATGGCTGCTTCCGCCCGGGGACCGGGGGCCACGAGGGACGTGCAATTCCCCGTCGCGTTGTTCCCGCACGGGGTACCGCCGGTGGCGATCTGGGTCCAGCTCCCCGCCGCGTAGCGCCAGGTATCTTGGCAGTACCCGCCCGGTTGCAAGCATTTCGAGCCGCCGTACCCCCCGAACAGGAGGACGTACCCGTCGGTCCCGTCGTACGTCAGGGAGAGCTCGTACCGCGCCGGCGGTGCGCCGGTCGTATGAAGCTCGGTCCAGGTCCCCGCGGACCAGGACCACGTATCGTTGCACAAGTTAGCCGTGGCGGTCGGACAGAGGGGGGAGTACCCGCCGAACAGGACGTCCGTGGAGGTGTGGACATCCCATACCAGGCCAAATCCGTACCGGGGGGACGGTCCATTGCCAGTCGGAACCTCCGTCCAGGTGCCGCCGCGGAACAACCAGGTGTCGTTCAACGCGTTCGACGTGGCCGGAGTGTATCCCCCGAAGAGCATCATCGCGCCGTCCGAAGGGTCGTACACGAGACCGGAAGAGTCGCGTCCGAGAGGGGTCGTCAGGGGAAACAGCTCGGTCCACGCCCCGTTCTGGAACGACCAGGTATCCCCCATGTAGTCCCCGGTCGAGTTCGAGCCGCCGAAGAGGAGGACATAGGCGTCGATCGGGTCCCAGGTCAGGGCGTAGTTGATGTAACCGCGGGTCGACGGGACGCCTTGAATCACCCAACCCAGGCCGTTGGTCGGGTTGGACGAGGCCCCCGGGTGAATGGCCGAGGGGTCGGAGGGGACGGACCGACCACAGTCGGTCATGGAGGGGACCGTGGGGGACTGCGCGCAGGCGAAGGGGGCGCCCTCCGCGGGTCCCTCACCGCGGGCGAGGGAGGACTGGGCCGCCTGCAGTTCGGCCGGTCCCAGAACGGGCGCGATCACGGGGGCGCCAGAAGTCGGGGGAGGGGTAGGCCCGCTGGCGGCCGGGTGGTGCACGACACGGTCGGCGGAGGGAAGGTGCGCCAACGGCAGGCTCCCACCAACGGTGGTTCCGTGGGCCGCCGACGTGCCGGCGATGGAACCGGACGTGAGAGTGAGGAACGAGATCGCCATGATCGCGGTGACGGTCCAGCCGCGGAGGCGATTCGAACGGAGAGAACGCGACGGACGGGGAGGGCGGGCAGAGAGATTGTCGCTCGCGGTTCTCATTCCTTGGGCTCCCGGGGTCGAAGCGGTCCGACCCTCAGGGCGAAAAAGGATACGAGTTCCACTATCTTATCTTGCCGTCAGCCCCCCGACAGAGAGACCCGGTCGACAGCGGTTCACTCGACCTTGAGGTAGCGCGACGCGACGAGCGTACCGATCGTGACCATGGCCACGGCGAAGATCGCGACGTAGCCGAGATACGCCCAGTCAGCCGTCCCGGTGAGGACGATCCCCCGGCCGAAGAGCGCGGTGTACGTGACGGGGTTGTAGGCGGCGATCGTCTGCATCCAGCTCGGGAAGTTCGCGGTCGGGAACAGGGCGCCGCTCGCGAACATGAGCGGCATGGTGATGAAGTTCGAGATGACGCCGGGCGTCTGCCAGTCGGTGCTGGAGGCCGTCACGGCGAGGAACATGCACGAGAATCCGAAGCCCATCAGGGCAAGGCAGAGGAACCACCCCGCCCACTCGAGGGGGTCGCCGCCGAAGTGCACCCCGAAGGCGAGGCCCGCCACGATCATGACCGGGATCTGGACCATGCCCCGCGTCGCCGAGCCCAAGGCCTTCGCGAGGTAGACCGTGGCCTTCGAGGTCGGGGTGATCAGGATGCGTTTCATGAAGCCGAACCGCTTGTCCTGGATCGTGCTCATCGACCCGAACATCCCGATCGAGAGCATCGACGTCGCGAGGACGCCGGGGATCAGGAACTGGAGATAGCTCTGGATCTGGGTGTGGAGCAGCAGCTCGAGCTCCCCGATCGGGACCGCGCTGAAGCTGCTCCCGAAGAACGCGAGCCACATGAACGGCTGCACGATCGTGATGACGAGGACGAACGGGTTGCGGAACGTCTTCAGGATCTCCCGGCCGTAGAGACCGGTGAACTGGCGCAACTGGGGGACGTTCGCCGTAGTGCCCGGGGCGCCGACCGCGGGCAGGGTCGGGTAGCGGTTCTCGACGCTCACGAGCGGGCCCTCCGCATCTGGGCGTAGAACTTTCGGAAGTCCATCGTCCCCCCCTCTTCCGACCCGATCCGCCGCCCGGTGAGGGTGAGGAACACGGTCTCGAGGCTCGGCTTCTGGACGTTGATGGACCGGATCCCCTCGTGGTCCAGCGCCGCGAGTAACTTGGGAAGCACTTCCTCGGCGGAGGAGACGCGCAGCACCCAGGACTTTCCCTGGCTCGTGATGCCGAGAACCCCCGGGATCGCACGAAGCCGGGCCTCGTCGGTCGGTTGCCCGGTCTCGATGTCGATGATGTCCCCCTTCACCGTCGACTTGAGCTCGTTCGGGGTCCCCGCCCCGACGATCTTGCCGTGGTCGATGATGGCGACGTTCTGGCAGAGGGCGTCGGCCTCCTCGATGTAGTGGGTGGTGAGCAGGACCGTGATGCCGAACTCCCGGTGGACGCCCTCGATGAGGTCCCAGAGCATGTGACGGGTGTTCGGGTCGAGCCCGATCGTCGGCTCGTCCATGAAGATCACTTGGGGCTGGTGGAGGAGCGCGAGCGCGATCTCGAGCTTCTTCCGCATCCCGGTGGAGTAGGCCGCGACCTTTTCCTTGCGTCGGTCGTACAGTTCGAAGTAGCGCAGCAGCGCATCCGCCCGGCCTTTCCAGTCATCCAGCCGCTGCAACTGGGCCTGCAGCCAGAGGTTCTCCCAGGCCGAGAGGTCGTCGTCCAGGATCACCTCGGCGGCGACCCAGCCGACGTTCTTCTTGACGTGCATCGGGTCGCGACGGATGCCGAACCCGGCGACCATCGCGTCGCCCTCCGTGATGTCGCTGAGCCCGGTGAGCAGCTTGATGATGGTCGTCTTCCCGGCCCCGTTCGGTCCCAGGAGGCCGAAGACCGATCCCGCCGGGACCCGCATGTTGACGTGGTCCACGGCCACGAGGCTGCCGTACTTCTTGGTCAGGTCCCGTGTGACTATCGCGTCATCCGCCATAGCAAACCCCCGGGGAAGGCCGTCGAATGATCACCGTGCGTCGGGCGAGCGACCCGGCCCTCTGAGGGGACGGCAGGCCCTCCGACCCCGACCGTAAGGAATCGGATGGGTATGTAGTAAGTTCCTGCCTCAACGGCCGAAACATGGTTTCCCATCCATTTCGTTTGCCCGCTTAACGATTCGGCCCAAGGAATACCGTCGGCCTCCCCCTGGATTGCCGCACTGCGGCAGGGCGTGTGGGCCGGGGCGGATTCGAACCGCCGATCTCCGCGTTGTAAGCGCGGCGTCCTCACCCCTAGACGACCGGCCCTGCGTTCCGAGAAGAATCGTCCACCGTCATGGTCGTGTCGGTGCGGGCGTGCTCGCGGTGCCGGACCCGGACCGCCACCCCGCGCCCGAGCTCGGTCATCAACCGGCCGGGCAGCGTGGCCTCGCCGACCCCGGCGAGGGCGCCCTCCCGCAGGAGGACGACCGAGTCGCCGACCCGGATCTCGGGGTCCGCGTGTCGGACCCCGGGGGCAAAGAGATCCCCCTCGAGGGAAAGCGACGGTTCCACCTCCACCGCGAGCGGAGGGTTCGGGACGAGCCGTCGTGCTCCGGCGACGGTGAGGTGGAAGAGGCCCCGCTCCTCCCGAAGGGTCGCGAGGTCGGTCTTCCCGTCGGTCAACCGTTGGAACCAGGGCCGTCCGGCCAACCGGACGGACGGAGCGAACAATCGGTCCGCCGCCGCTCGACCGAACTGAACGGCCGCAACCGCATGCAGCTCTTCCCGGACGACGGCGAGCGGCCCCCCCGCGACCGGTCGCTCGGGCGTCAGCGCCTCCCGCACTGCCGTGCGCAATGCGTCCAGCGCCTCGCGGGTCGTGGTGCGGTCGGAGGAGAGTGTCCACTGCACCGGAAGGGTCGCGGGCCAGGCGTCGCGCAGGAAGGCGTACTCAGACGGGTCCAGGTGGACGACGGCCGAGCGGTACTGGCCGTGGGCGACGAGGTGGCGGAGCCCGTCGACGACCGCGACCCGCTCCCGTTCCTCCCAATCGCCGGTGACCGGGATGTCGTAGTGTCGGGCGGGGGGGACGTCCTCGAGCTCCCGGGGGACGAGCCCGATCGGGGAGCTCACCGAGACGACATGGACCCGCTCGAGCGGGGCGAGTCCCTCGAGGGCGAACGAGAAGCGTCGATGGCTCCGGGAGAAGCGGTACGGCTTGGTCCGGGAGCACGGGACGATCAGGAGGACCGACTTCGAGGGCGGAGGCACGTAGCGCTCGACCAGGCGCCGGCGGAAGCGAACCATCTCGGGCCGGCGGTGGGATTCGAGCAGGACGTAGTCGTGCGACTCGGCGCCGGTCACGGCCGTCCGTTCCTCGAGGAGGTCGGCGAGCTCGCGGTCGGCATATCGGAGCATCTCGGCGAGCACCGGTTCCGCCGGTAGGCGGGCCTCGACCAGCTCCCGGAGCCGGCCGGTCCGCGCCGCGGTGCGGGTTTCCGCGAGCGCGCGTCGGTACGCCTCGAGGGTGTGGTCGGCGAGGTCTCCCGGCGGGTCGGCCGTGCACGCCGGGCACCCGCACAGATGCTCGGAGCGCGCGACAGAAGCGTCGGTACGTCCGAAGACGGGGTCGAGGAACTCGCCCCGGGCCGCCGCAACGAGCCCCTCGGTCGAGTCCACGAGGTCGACCCCGAGGTACGCGAGCAGCGGGATCCGATGGGGCAGGGCCAGCCGGGGAGCCCATAGGACCGGGGCCGCCCCGAAGGTCGAACGGATTTCCCGGATCGCGCGAACGAACGGCAGCCCTTCGGTCCACAGGGTCCTTGCATTCCCCCACACCAGCAGGTCGGCCTTTCGTCCGGTCAACGACGGGACGAGCTCCGGCGGAAACGGAGGTCGGACGAGGAGGACTCCCGGCCCGGCCGGTGTCGCACCGCCCGTGGGGCCGGTCACCTCGGGAGAGGGGACCGGGAAATCGATGTCGAGGTGGCCGACCCCGTCCGACAAGCGGAGGTGCCGGGTGGCAAGCGGGGACTCGATGGAACGGAGGGAAAGACCCGGCGCGTCCGGCCCGTCGATGCGGCTCTCGATGAGCGCCGGGATCGGCACCGGGAGGGGGCCGATCGTGGCGTGCCCGACGAGGGCGAGCCCGTCCAGCCGTTCCACGTTCCTCACGACTCACTCTCCCGGCGGATCGATCGGGTTCCGCTATTCCGTCGACCGGGATTTCGGGGCCCGGCCCCGGGGCCGCGCCCCGGCCGACGGCGCGGGGAAGAACGACTCCCACGTGGCGACGAGGGATTCTCGGTGCTCTGCGCCGGCTTCGGAGCGGCCCCGCTTCCCGACGAGCGGGTCGTGCCGGTCTCGCACGTCGCGGAGAAACTCGCCCGGGTTCTCGCTCGCCTTCTCGAAGCCGTAGAGGATGAGCTGGCGCAGGAAGCTCGAGCGGCCGCGCCAGCCAATGCGACGCCGGACCGCCGGGTTCAGGTGGCGCTTCGCCATCCGCCAGACCTCGTTCGTCGTCCGGTAATCGCGGGCTGAGAGGCCGATCATCACCTGAGGCATGGTCTCGGGGGCCGGAGGGGACCGGACACTTTAGCTCGACCACGCGGGCCGCCGCGGTGGGCGAGCGACGGCCTTACGGCCAGCCGAGGTGGGGTCCGAGCGGGACGAACAGGGCGATGCCCACCCCGGCGAAGAAGAACAGGGCCATCGCGAAGTGGCGCTGGAAAGGGACCCGGGCCGCGGTCGGGCTCTTCGCGAGGGTCCGGTCCGCGAACGCCGCGAGGATTGCCATCGCCCCGAGCGCGAGGAAGTACGGAAGGCGCAGGTCGAAGGCCAGCCCGAACACCCCGAGAAGGACGAGCGCGACGGCATGGAGAGCGGGGACGAGGCGCACCGACGTCGGAACCCCGAGTCGTACGGGGAGGGAACGAAGGCCGAGGGAGCGGTCGCTCTCGATGTCCCCCAGGCTGTGCACCGTCTCGAACGCCGTCCCCCACACCAGGAGCCCGCCTACGGCCAGGAGGACCGACACCGGCAGCTCTCCCCGAACCGCGATGAACGCGGCCGCCGGCGTGATCGCTTGCACGAGCCCGAGGAACGGGGTGGTGAGGGCCGTGTATCGCTTGGTGTAACTGTATCCCCAGATCAGCGCGAGGGCCACGGGAGCGAGCACGAAGGCGAGGGGATTCAGCAAGTAGGCGGCGAGGATCAGTACGGCCCCGCTGACCGCGGCGACCGCGAGCGCGAAGCCGGGGGAAAGGTGCCCGGCGGGGAGGGCGCGTCCCTGGGTCCGGGGATTCCGCGCGTCCAGGTCCCGGTCCGCGTAGCGGTTGAAACTATGGCCGGCGTTCCGCGCCGAAACGAAGGCGACGACAACAAAAAACGTCACCCACAGGGAGGGGAGGCCCCCAGCGGCCAGGAGCAGGAACGCCAAGGCGAACGGGAGGTTCAGCCCGACGGTCTGGATCTCGAGGAACCGGCCGAGCTCTCGGAGGGAGCCGACGGTGGAGGACGTCGTCGTCACGGTCGAGGTCGACCGAGCAGCTTCGCGAGCACCGGGTCGGCCTGGACCGCCTTGTCGGCCGCGGCGAGCGCCGCCGGGTCGGAGCGGATCTCCTCGGGCCACGGGCGCGGGAACCCGTCCTCCGGCCGCTTGCGGGTCGCGTCGATCCCGACCTTCGCTCCGAGGTTCGGCACCGCGTTCGAGATCGAGAGCTGGTCGACCGGCCCGTGGGAGAGCTCGAGGTCGCGCTCCGGGTCCGCCTGCAGGCCGACCCGGTAGAGGACCTCGGAAAGGTCGTGGACGTCGACGTCCTCGTCCACCACGATGAGGTACCGGACGAACATGATCTGCCCGAGACCCCAGAGGGCGTGCATCACCTTGCGGGCGTGGTCGGGATACTGCTTCTTGATCGAGATGATCCCGACATTGATGAACAGCCCCTCGGGCGGGAGGTTCATGTCGACGATCTCTGGTAGGACGAGACGGATGACGGGCAGAAAGATCGTGCCGACGGCCTGACCCAGCACCGAATCCTCCGTGGGCGGTTTTCCCGTGACGGTCCCGAGGTAGACCGACTGTTCGCGCCGGGTGATCCGGGTGACGTGGAAGACGGGGAACGGCTCGGGGGCCGAGTAGTATCCCGTGTGGTCCCCGAAGGGACCCTCCACCTTCCGCTCCGTCGGGTCGACATACCCCTCGAGCACGATCTCCGCCTGGGCGGGGACCTCGAGGTCGACCGAGCGGGCCGGCACGAGTTCGACCGGTTCCGACCTCAGGAATCCCGCGAACACGAAGTTGGAGATCCCCTCCGGCACGGGGGCGAGGCCGCTGAACACGGTCGCCGGCTCGGCGCCGAGGACGGCGGCGATCGGCATCCTCTCGCCGCGGGCGCACCACTTCCGATAGTTGTTCGCCCCGACCCGGTGCACCTGGAAGTGCATCCCGAGCGTATCGGGTCCGTACTGCTGTAACCGGTAGATCCCGGTGTGCGACTCTCCGGTCTCGGGGTCCTTGGTGATGACGACCGGGAACGTGATCGTCCGGCCGCCATCCTTGGGCCAGCACTTCAGGATCGGGAGGCGGTTCAGGTCGACCGAGGTCTCCTCGACCTCCTGGCAGGGACCGGAGCGGACCCGCTTCGGAGCGAGGGAGCGGAGGGTCTGGAGCATGTCGATGGTGCCGCCCAGGTCGCGCATCGCACCCATCACGCCCGCGGGCGGGCGGAGGTGGACGAGTCGCTCGATGCGCTGGGCGACCTCGGTGACGTCCTTCGCCCCGAGGGCGAGGGCGATCCGTCGCGGGGAGCCCAGGAGGTTGGTGACGACGGGCATGGTGGCGCCCGGAACGTTCTCGAAGAGGAGGGCGGGCCCGTCGGCCCGGAGGGTGCGCTGGGTCACTTCGGTGATCTCGAGGTCGCGGGAAACGGGGGTGCGGATGCGGACCAAGTCCCCGCGTTCCTCCAGGGCGGCGAGGAAGTCGCCGAGCGAACGGAACGTCACGGTCGCCCTCGAGCCCGCTCGCTTATTAAACCCCGGGTTCAGCGAGGTGGAGGTTCAACCGGGAACCTCGTGGGGCAGCGTCCATGCAATCGGTCACCCTCGAGTTCCGCACCGAAGACCTCGCCCTGCTCGGCGTGATCCCGCCCGGGCTGTTCGCGAAGTACGAGGAGGTGGAGCTCTTGGAGACGTTGCGCCTCGAGCAGGGGTGGCGCCTCCAACTGCTCCGCGTTCGCCGGAAGGGAGCGCTGCGGACCGCGGCCGAGCTCGAGCGTGAATCCCGCCGCATCCGGGCCCTGTACGGCCTCGAGAGCTTCGAGCTCGTCGAGCGCCGCCCCCGGACCCGGGATTACATCGTCCTCGTACGGCAACGCAACCCCGAGCAGCTCCGTCGCCTCCTCTCCCTCGCGGGCGGCGAGATCTCCCCGACCGCCCCGTTCCGTCTCACGTCCGAGAAGGTCGTCGCCTCGTTCCACGGCGAGGAGCGGGCGATCCGGCGCGTCCTGCGCCGTCTGGACCGCGAGGAGTTCCCCTACCGCGTCCTCCGGGCGTCCGGCCGCCCGTACATCGGCGACCAGGGGGCGGCGCTCCTGACCCCGCTCCAAGCCGAGCTCCTCGCCCGGTCGTGGGTGCTCGGGTACTACGCGGTCCCGCGGCGCATCACGCTCTCCCGGCTCGCGCACCAGACCGGCCGGAGCGCGTCCGCCCTCGGCAAGATCCTTCGACGGGCGGAAGGGCGTCTGGTCGTCCGGTGGCTCGCCGCGGAGGGCACGATCCCCGAAGAGGGACCCGAACCTCGGCCCGGCGGTCGCGAACCGTAAAGAACCGCTCGCCCTCCCGCGCGTGTGACCTCCGCGAACCGGACCGTGATCTTCGAGAAGCTCGCCGACGCGCCCGAGGCCCAGATCCCGGTGCGCGCGACCGACGGCTCGGCCTGTCTCGACCTCACCGCGGCGGAGACCGTGGAGCTCGTCCGAGGACGGGTCGCTCTCGTCCGGACCGGTCTCAAGGTCCGCTGCCCCGCGGGCACGTTCTTGGAGGTACGCCCGCGCAGTGGGCTCAGCACCAAGGGCGTGGTGATGGTGAACGCCCCCGGCACGATCGACCGGGACTACTCGGGGGAAGTGAAGGTGCCCTTCACGTACTTGTTCGACGGAAGCTACCAGATCTTGACCGGCGACCGGATCGCGCAGTTGCGACTCGTCGAGGACCTGCCGCTCACGTTCGAGGAAGGACCCGTCACGCCCGTCACCTCCCGCGCGGGCGGGTTCGGCAGCACTGGCCGGTGACCTCGCCGGGATTCCGGGCCGGCGTCACTCAAACTCGCTCAAGACCCGCTGGACCCGGTGGGGTTCCGGCGGGGCCAGCGGAGCGCCCTGGGCGACGGCCGCCTGCACGCGCTCGAGCATGTCGTGCATCCGCCGCTCCCGACCCACCGCCCCCCGGTTGAGCCCGACATCGCGGGTCCCTTCGGCCACGAGGACGACCGCACGGCCCGTCCGGGCGCGTCCGGTCCGGCCCCGGCGCTGGATCGTCCGGATCACGTCTGGGATCGGCTCGTAGAAGATCACGAGGTCAGTGGCCGGGATGTCGAGTCCCTCCTCGGCGACGGAGGTCGCTACGAGACAGTTGATCCCGCCCGAACGGAACTGGTCGAGCAGGCCCACCTGTTCCTTCTGCGAGAGACCGGGGTCTGAGCCGTGGGCGGCCTGGCCGACGAACCGGGCGGGCCGGACCGCGGGGTCCCCAAGGTGCTCGAGTTCTTCGACGAGACGGTCCACGGTGTCCCGGTACTGCGAGAACACGATCACGCGCGCCTCGGGTCGGCCTCGCAACTCGTCCGCGACGATTCCGACGGCCCGGGCGATCTTCGGATGCTCGAGGGGGTTCGACTCGAGACGGCGGCGGACCTCGAGGAGGTCGGGGTCGGTGAGGAATGCCCGGGTCGCCGGCGACATCCGCTTCCCGGTCGCGGGAGCCTGGCGGATCAGGTACTCGCGGAGGGCTTCCACGCCCTGGCTCTCTCCGAGCTCGAGCGCGTGCATGGCCTTCATCGCGGCGGCCTGGGCGGTGACCGCCGACCAGTGGAGGGCGGCCCCGGGGACCCCGGCATTCCGGTCGACCGCGATCTGGCGGTGGAGCCGCGCGCCGAGCTCCAAGAGCGTGCGCCGGGTCGTTTCCACGCCGGACGGGACCAGGTTGAGCTTCCGAAGGGCGTCGATCTGTCGTTGCACGACGGTCCGGAGCAGGGTCCGGATCTCCTGGAGCTCCGCCGGCAGGGGAACGGTGACCGTCTCGACGCCGATCCCGTGCAGGTACGGGCTCACGTCGCCCGAGCGCTCGGTCCGGTACTCGAAGTGCTCGATCCCGAGGTTCTTCCAGACCTCCCGGATCCGGTCCTCCGACCCGCCGGGCGACGCGGTCATGGCGAGGACCCGGGCGCGAGGGCCGTCCTGGTTCGCGCGGCCGATCGTGACGTACGGATAGTCCCCAACCGCCCGGTGCGCCTCATCGAACACGATGAGCGAGAACGTGGCGAGCGGGAAGGCGCCGCCCGCGAGGTCGTTGGCCACGACCTGGGGGGTGGCGACGACGACCTGCGGCGGGTGGAGGAGGTCCGTGCGCCGTTCGGGGGGGATGGCCCCGGTGAGCGTGATCGGGTCCGGCGAGAAGACCGTGCGGGTCACGCTCTTGGCGTGCTGGACCACCAGCGGACGGGTGGGGGCGAGGAAGAGGACCGATTGTGTCGGGGCCCGCCGCAGGTACTCGGCGAGGACCCGGAGCGCGATCGCGGTCTTCCCGAGGCCGGTCGGGAGCACGACGAGGGTGTTCCGGTCGAGTGCAGAGGCGGCAATTGCCGCCTGATACTCCCTTTCCTCGAGGATACCGGGTCGGATCCGCGGGTGTTCCACGGTCGACATCGGCGGGGGCGCTCCGTTCCTCCGAGCGGCCACGGCTTTATGAAAGGGCGGCTACGCGGCGGTCGATGCTGGCCCTGTGGGTCGTCCTCGCGATCGTCGTGGGCTCGATCCTCGTCCTCCTCTTCCAGGGGGTCGCGATCCTCTTCGCGTACACGATGCCGCTTCTCGCACCGGCCCCGGCCGGGCCGACCTCCTCGAAGCGGGTGAGCGTCGTTCTCGCGGCCCGGAACGAGGAGGTCGACCTTCCCGCGACCCTCGACGGCCTGCTCGCGCAGGACTACCCCAACCTCGAGATCGTGGTGGTCGACGGCGGCTCGACGGACGGTACCCGCGCGGTCATCGACGCCCGGGCGCCGCGGGTCCGCCGCCTGGACGAAGGGATCCTGCCGCCGGGCTGGGTCGGCAAGAACTGGGCCTGCTGGACGGGGGCCCAGGCGACCTCCGGTGACTGGCTCCTGTTCGTCGACGCCGACGTGCGCACGCACCCGGCGGCCGTGCGGACCGTGGTCGGCTGGGCCGAATCGGAGAACGCCGACCTCGCGTCGATCGCCCCCACCGTGGAGATGGTCGGGTTCTGGGAACGGGTCGTCCTGCCGTTCTACATCCAGACGATCCTCACCTACTTCCGGGCGCCCCGGGTGAACCGGGACACCTCCCATACCGCCCTCGCGAACGGCCAGTTCTGTCTCGTGCGTCGCAGCGCGTATGAACGGGTCGGCGGACACGACGCGGTCCGGTCCTACATCCTCGAGGACGTCGCGATCGCGCGGCGCCTGCGGAACGCGGGGTCCCGCCTTCGCTTCGCCCAGGCCCCCGAACTCGCCCGCACCCGCATGTACCGGAACCGGCACGAACTGTTCGAGGGGTTGCTCAAGAACGTTCACGGCGGCGAGTTCTCCGGCACGCGCATGGTGGGCTTCTTCGTCGGGCTCGCCGCGCTGTTCCTCCTCCCCCTGCTCGTCCTCCCGTTCGGCTGGTGGGAGGGGTCGCTCCTCCTCACGGGCCTGGGCGCTTTCCTCTGGATCGCCCTGTTCGGCAAGCACGTCGGGTTCGCACGGGGCGTGGGCGCCCCGGCGGTCTACGGTCTGTTGTACCCCCTTGCGGTGGGGTTCTACCTCGTGCTCGTCTCGACGTCGCTCGTGCGCGGCCTCCGCAAGCGGCCCGTCATGTGGAAGGGAAGGTCGTACGACCTGGTCGAACCCGGGCACGCGAACCGCTAACTATCCGGGGAGGCTCGAACGGAGACCATGGCCGCGACCCTCGACACCCCGTTCGACCTCTTCGTCGGCGGGAAGGAGATCCCGGGGACCAAGGGAGAGCGGCGCACGCTGCTCGACCCGGCCTCGAACACGCCGCTCGCGCGCGTCGCGGTCGGCTCGCGGGACGATGCACGGATGGCGATGGAGGTCGCCGACCGGGCGTTCCGGGAATCGACGTGGGCGCTCGACGACGGGGCACGACGGGCGAAGGCGCTCTGGAAGTGGGCCGGCCTGCTCGAGTCGAACGCCGAGTCGTTCGCCCGTTTGGAGACCCTCAACATGGGCAAACCCCTGAGGGAGTCGCGTGCGGACATGGGGTACGTCGTGCGGACCCTCGAGTACTTCGCCGGGCTCGCCGACAAGATCGAGGGCGAGACGATCCCGGTACCGGGGACCCGGTTCGACTACACGATCCGGGAACCGCTCGGCGTCACCGTCCACATCGCGCCCTGGAACTACCCCCTGCTTCTCTCGATCCGGTCGGTCGCTCCGGCCCTGGCGGCCGGGAACGCGGTCGTCTTGAAGCCCGCGAGCCTGACACCGCTCACCGCCATCGCCCTCGCCCGGCTCGCCAAGGAGGCCGGCCTCCCGGACGGGATCTTCAACGTCGTGATCGGGGCCGGTGCCGAGATCGGCGAGGCGCTGGTCGAGGATCCCCACTGCCGGTCCCTGACGTTCACCGGGAGCGGCGAGGTCGGAGTGCGGCTCGCCGCCGTCGCGGGTCGCCGCCTCCTTCCGACGACGATGGAACTGGGCGGGAAGGGCCCGGTGCTGGTGCTCCCCGACGCCGACCTCGACCGCGCCGCGAAGGCGGTCGGCTATGGGATCTTCGGGAACGCGGGGCAGATGTGCTGGGCCGCCTCCCGACTCCTGGTCCACGAGAGCCTCCGCGCGTCGCTCGTCGAGAAGGTCCGTGCGATTGCCGAGCGCCTGAAGCTCGGTCCCGGGGTCGCCGACGGCGTGGAGATGGGTCCTCTCGTGTCGGCGGACCAGGTTGACAAGGTCTTGGGATACGTCGACGACGCGAAGGCGAGCGGCGGGGCGGTCGTGGCCGGAGGGACCCGGGCGATCGACGAGGCGCTTAGGGCCGGCAACTTCGTTCGCCCGACCGTGCTCGCCGATGTTCCGGCCCAGTCCCGGGCGGTCCGCGAGGAGATCTTCGGGCCGGTCCTCTGCGTGAGCTCGTTCGCGGACCTGGACGAGGCGATCCGCATCGCCAACGACACGCCGTACGGGTTGCTCGCCGCCGTCTGGACCCGCGACCTGGGGACGGCCCACGCTGTGGCCCGCCGGCTCGAGGCCGGGATGGTGGTCGTCAACGAATCGCCGACCTCGTACCCCCAGACGCCCTTCGGCGGCGTCAAGGGCAGTGGCGTCGGGTTCGAGCAGAGCCCACGGGCGATCGAGGCGTACACGCGGCGCAAGAACGTTCTCGTTCAGCTCGGCGGGAAGCGGTAGGTCCTTCGGCCCCGCTTGGGGGTTCGTACGAAACCCCAAAAGGCACGGGCCGGGCTCCTCTGCTGCCTTGGCCGCTTCCGTTCCGCCCGACCCCACCTGGGGGATGTGCCAGTTCTGCGGCGTCGCCGTCGCGCCGGGCGCGAAGGTCTGTGGGATCTGCGGCGCGGCCGACCCCATCCCGGCCGCCCTCGTCTCGCACGCATCGAAGCCGATCCGACGTCGCATCCGGATGACGGGGTTCCTGCGGAGCTTCATCGTGATCGCCGTCGTCCTCGCGCTCGCGTACTCGGTGGTCTCGGTCGTCCTGACCGGCCCTCCGGCCGCCGCCGACCCCTTGACCACGACCGGATCCTACCGGATCGGGCCCGGGAACTTCACCGTGATCATGGGCGAGATCACCGGAGGCGACTACGTGATCGGGAACTACACGACGGTCGACCCGGTCGGCACGAACTTGGACGTCGCGGTCTACAATTCCACGTTGTGGAACCAGTTCCAAGCCGGCCACGACCCCGCGCCGCTGTGGACGAACTCGCCCGGCCCGTCGGGCCGGATCATCTACTCCGCGCCGTACACGGACAGCTTCTTCTTCGTCTTCACGAACCCGTACCCTCCGACCAGCGACCTCAGCGTGACGGCCTACATCGTCACCCAGTACGAGTCGAACGTCGGCGACGACGGGTTCGCCGCGTAAGGACGCGGCCTAGGCGTCGTGGCGCCGGACCAGCGAACGGTCCACTCCCGCGAGCGAGCGTCGACCGGCGAGCAATAGGCCGGTGGCGAACTCGGTCGTGAGCCGCTCCATGTAGTTCGCGACGCCCTCGCCTCCCCCGGTCGCGAGGGCCCACAGTATAGGTCGGCCGACCCCGACCGCCTTCGCCCCCAGCGCGAGCGCGATCAGGACGTCCGTCCCCCTCCGCACCCCTCCGTCCAGGTAGACCTCGACCCGGGAACCGACCGCCTCCACGATCTCGGGCAGCACGGTGAGCGTGGCCGGGACGCCGTCGAGCTGGCGTCCTCCGTGGTTGGAGACGAGGATCGCTTTCGCTCCGTGCTGTACGGCGAGCCGGGCGTCCTCCGCGGTGAGGACCCCCTTCGCGATCCACGGTAGCCGGGTGACCGACCGTAGTCGGTCCAGGACCTCCCAGGTGGACCCCGCTTCCGCACGGAGCCGGTAGAGAGAGCCCTCGGCGACGGGAGGGCGGGGAGGCGGCACCACGTCCGCCCCGTTCCCGATCGGCACCGACGCGTCGATCGCGAACCCGCCACGGGCCTGGCGGTCCCGGACCCCCAGCACCGGGGTGTCAACGGTCAGGATGAGCGCGGAGTACCCGGCCCGTTCCGCCCGCTCCACCAGACGCCGGCTGACCTCGAAGTCCGGCTGCAGGTAGAGCTGGAACCAGCGGGGCCCGCCGCCGGAGGCCTCCGCGATACGCTCGATCGAGAACGACGAGAGGGTGCTGTAGGCAGCGACCCACCCGCTCTTGAGGGCCGCGCGGGCGACTCCCAGCTCGCCCTCCGGGTGGACTTGGGCGTGGTAGGCCATCGGTGAGACGAAGAGGGGGGCACGGACCGCCGCACCGAGGAGGGAGGTCGATGTGTCGGCGGAGGCGACGCCCGTCAGCATCCGGGGCCTAAGGGCCCACTCGAGGAACGCGTCCCGGTTCGCCCGGAGGGTCCGTTCCTCCCCCGACCCTCCCTGGACGTACGCCCAGATGCGGTCCGTAAGACGTTTCGACGCGGCCTCTTCGAGGTCGCTCAGGGTGGGGAACGCGTCGCTCGGTTCCGGTTCAGGCATCGGAGTCGGTCGGAGGCGGAGCGACGCCCTCGTGACGGGACAGGTACTCCGCGGGGACCTGGTCGACGAGGTAGACGGTCTTGCCGGCCTTCATGATCACGAGCCCCCCGCTCTGCGCCTTGTGGGTGTCGACCTCGAGGATCACGGGCTCGGGGGTGCGGACGCTGCCCGCGGCCCGGGCATCCTCCGCCGTCTTCGAGAGGTGGACCCGCTTGCGGTCGGACGGCTTGAGCCCGACCTCGAGAACGATCGTGACCTCCTCGGGCGTGACCGGGAAGTAGAGGAACTCGGGGATGTTCTCGGTGGGCAGGTCGAGGTCGACCTCGATCGTGTGACCGTACGTCGCCCGGACCCGGTCGTCGCGCACCTCGTAGCGACCCTTCGCGTCCGTCTCGGCGATGGCGACCAAATGGGCCACCCGAAGCCAGTGGTAGGCGGGGTGCTTCTGGGAGATCGCCCGAACGATCGCGGGCAGGGAGACCCACCCGTGCGGCTCCATCGTGAGGCCGTAGCGGTCCGGGAAGTGTCGGAGGATGCCCGTGAGGACCCGACCCAAGTGGTCGAGCTCGCGGTCGTTCATCAGGAAACGACCGGGTTGCCCGCAAACAGGGCACGACTCGGCCCGGAAGAACCCGTGCTGGGCGCATTCCTTCAACATCGGCTTGGGCGGCCCCTACGCCTTGACCTTGTCGGCCTTCTTCTCGAAATCGGTGAGCATGTCGCCGTAGAGGTCCGCGAGGTCCTTCAGGACTCGCTTCAGCACCTGCTGGGGCTTCTCGCCCTTCGTCCGCAGCAGCAGCGTCGGGCGGTCGAGGTACGGGTGTCCGAGGTAGTAGCGCGCCTCCACGACCTTCTCCTCCTTCTGGAGGGATTCGACCAACGGGATCAGGAGCGTCTCCTCCCCCTTCGGGAACTCCACCCGAAGGAGGTCGTGTTCCTTCTCCACGACCCGGATCTCCACGTTCGTAACCTCGAGAATCCGCCGACCAGCGCTCGGTTCTTAAGGATGGCGGGACGCGCTGCGCGCGGCATCCGCCCGCGGATCCCTCCCCAGCTGCCCGCGCGAAGCGCATATACCCCGGTCGGTCTCCCCGAGCGCCCATGCGATTCCTGGTGGTCGGCGGAGGCGCCCGCGAGCACGCGATCGGCGCTGCGCTCGACCGCGCGGGGGCGACGGTCCTGGTCGCGAGCTCGAACACCAACCCCGGTCTCGAGCGGATCGCCCACCCCTCCGCCCGGATCGACCCCACGAACCGCGAGGCGGTCGTCCAGTTCGCCCGGGCCCAGCATGCGGACGCGGCCGTCATCGGGCCGGAGGCGCCCCTCGCGGCCGGCGTGGCCGACGCGCTGCGGGCGGCGGGCGTGCCGACGGTGGGACCGAACCAGACCGCCGCCCGGATCGAGTCCTCGAAGCAGTTCTGCCGCGAGCTCCTGGCGAAGCACGGCGTCGGCGCCCAGCCGAAGGTCGTGATCGCGGCCACCGCCGAGGAGGTCGACCGGGCGGTGGCGGAGTTCGGCACCCCGTTCGTCGTCAAACCGAGCGGGCTCACCGCCGGGAAAGGGGTGTGGGTCCAGGGTGTCGATTTCCCCGAGCCGAAGGCCGGTGGGATCTACGCGAAGTCGATCCTCGCCCAGGGGGGCTCGGTCCTCCTCGAGGAGAAGCTCGAGGGCGAGGAGTTCAGCCTGATGGCGTTCGTGACCGACTCGGGCGTCTACCCGATGCCGGCCGTCCAGGATTTCAAGCGCGCGCTCGAAGGTGACAAGGGAGGGAACACCGGTGGAATGGGGTCGTACTCCCAGCGCGATCACCTGCTCCCCTTCCTCTCCCGAGCCGATCGCGATGTGGCGGTCGGCGTCTTGGAGCAGACCGTCCGGGCGCTGCGCGCCGAGGGGATCTCGTACCGGGGGATCCTGTACGGCGGGTTCATGCGGACCGCCCAGGGACCGAAGCTCTTGGAGTACAACGCCCGCTTCGGGGACCCCGAGGGGATCAACGTGCTGACGCTCTACGAGGAGGGGAACTTCGCGGACCTTCTCCTCGGCGTGGCGAACGGACGGGTCGACCCGAACCTCGTGCGCTTCAGGCTGCGTGCGACCGTCGTGAAGTACCTCGTTCCGCCCGGGTACGGGGACCGCCCCCGGGTGGGAGGCGTGCTCGAGGTCGACGCAGCGGCGATCGAGAAGGCGGGCCTCCACGTGTTCTACGGGAATGTCGACGAGGTCGGACCCGGCTCCGTCAAGCTGTCGAGCTCCCGGGGGGTCGCCCTGGTCGGTGAGGCGAGCGCGATCCACGAGGCTGGGGCCCGCGTCGAGTCGGCCCTCGCGTTCGTGAAGGGCGACTACTACGTCCGGCACGACATCGGCACGAAGGAGGATCTCACGCGACGGACCGAGCACCTCCGCCACCTGCTCGCGCCGACGGCCAAGCCGTCCCCTCTCCCGCTCAGCGTAGCCGCCCCGGACGCCGCTCCGTCGAGCTCCTCCTCGCCGGAAGAGATGATCGGGTAAGTCCCCCCGGCTTTGCCCGTTAACGAATTCACGGGGAGTAGTTCTCGGGCAACCCAATGGGTTTTCGGGTAGGCCTCTCTCAGAGGGCCCTTCTCATGACCTTGTTCTTGCAAGGCGGTTCCTGGGCAGATCTCTTCGTTGTAGGGTAGCGAAACCTCGCAGGAAGATTATTCGCGTCCAGGCGACCGAACTTACCTGTCTTCTTAGTTTGCCGTAGGTCGATTTAGAAACCTCTCCACCACCGTAAAATCCGTCGAACGCAGATTGGAGATGACAGACCTTATCGTTTCCGTGCGAGTATCTGGGAAAGATGGCGCGCCGGCCAGGAGACAGTCGATGATCATGCGGCCTGAATCGTCTCGATACTTCCTCCTGCCTCTCTCGCTGGGCATCGCCCTGTCGGCCCTGCTTGTGGGTTCGACGTTTGTATTGGGAATCCAGGCCGGCACATCTGGTGGTCCCGGGACCGCTCAAGCAGTTCCGATCATCCTCTACGCTCCTGTCGGTGCCTTCCCCACTCTGGGGCCCGCTTCGGTTGACCTCACTGTCCATGCAGCAGATACAGGTCTGACCGCAGGCGACCTTCAGTTCTTGCTGCGTTCAGGGCAAGCCGACGGCTCCGGGCCGTTCGAGCATGTGCAATTCACGATCACGGTTACGAACCAATCTGGTTCAATCTTGGCAAGTTACAATTCCACCCAATCGGGGTACTGGGGTGAAGCAGAGGGTCCGTACGCAGACCCATATGGGGGTTGGCTTTCCGGCGGCAACATAACCATCTTCGATGGTTACCTCTTCTCGGTCAACATGTCTGCACAGGCGGGAAGCATATTCGTTGGTGGCTGGGGGATCGGTGGGTTCGGAAACGGAATAATTGGGTATTGACCCGACGTAGCGCCATCGATAACGGGGGGTGGAGCGGAAGGATAGGTCTGAGCCGTGCCTCGTACGAATTCGCCTTCTAGGGAATTCGACGGACAAGTCATTACGGCGTTGTCCGATGAGCAGGTCTCAAGGCATTGAACGTGTCGAAGTCTAACGCGAGTCGGTCATGTTGGCCCCGACCTCTTGAGTTGTTTGCTGGGTGGGTATTGCTACAATCGCGATTGGTTGATTCGCCGGAAGAAAGATCCTGGCATCAGGTGACGTAGGTGTAGAATATCCAGTTGGACCACTCACTTGAGCTCGTACCGGTCTCAGTCAAAGTGCAAGCTGAGTAATACAGCCCGGGAGATGCACTGGACGACATGGTTACGCTGTATGCATCGTTGCCATTGGGAATCCAACCGGGTGACCAGCCATAGGAATAGGAGTAGTACCCTGTCGGGCCGGTGCAAGACATGGAGTAGGGACAGGTCGTACCGCTACAGAAGGGTCCAGTCGCAGTAGGCGGCCCCCCGGCCGCGTTGAAATTGCCCGGGGAGGCCGACCACGTTCCTCCCGGCGCGACTATCTCCCATACGGTCGAAGGAAAGTACATTCCGAATACTTCATTGTCAATACGAACCTGATAGTTAGCTGGCAGATCATAGATGTAGCCCTGCGAAGGGTAACCTATCCCGACGGGTGGGCCACTATCATTTGTCCAATCGCTGGAACCAATCAAAGTCGCGCCCCCGTAGGTATCAATGAAATCAAAGTTCCATTGAGGAACGCTCATGGTTCCTGCAATATTCCAAACCTCCTGGTAGTCGGTGAAGCCCCCAGAGGTGCAATGGACCGAGCCATAGTACAGAGTCTCCCCAAGAAAGACTTTGAAGTCCGTACCGCTGTCGAGAGTTGTGTAGTTGTAAAGGGGAGTGCCCCCGATTCCATATCCAGAGTACAGTAGGAATGAAACGTATGTCGAGTCCCAAAGCGTCATTTCGTACGTGTACGTCGCATCCGGTTGCAGATCATACAGGAAGTCGTTCCCGGAGTAGGTTATGGTTGTTTGGGGGTTGCAACTGCTGCCTCCAGTCCAGTGACCAATAGATGCTGTCAGCCCCCAAGCATCGGTGTTTTGGCAATTCGAATAGAGGCTTGTGCTGCAGTAGGCTGACGACATTCCAATCTGAAGATAAGACGCAGAGGTCCCGCCCAAATTGTCCCAGGCGGAAAGCACCTCGTAAAAGAAGTCGTTGTTGTGAGGTCCCCCGCTTGGAGTGTAAATGCTTGTGTAGATGTGATTGGCATAGAAATCGTTTGGATAGTTCCCATACTGCACACCGACATAGTTGTGGGTGCTCCAAGAATCTGGTCTCGCGTGACCTGAAAGCTGAGGAATGTCCCTACTCGACCCTGGGCTTAAGGCGCTGGAACACAACTGCCAACAGGGCTGAGCACTACCGAGTTGAAGCGAGGTGTTAGCGAGCGGCAGGAGGCATTGAGAGACGCAGGGAGAATTGGTCGATGCGTTGATCGTGCTAGGGGCTAGGCCCAGTTGAGCCGGCAACGCTGAGGTATTGTTTAGCAGCAGCTGCTGTGAGGGTTGCACAAGAACAGTTGAATGATTGGATTCCGATATACCTCCGAGACTTGTCACTAGTAAGACCATGGCTAACAATGCGCAAAGGGCCGCTACAGTGGGCCTGGTTTCTCGCCGACTCGAGGTTCGAAACGGCCGGGAGTTTCTCCACGTGGCTGGTAAGCTCATGTTCTTGAGTCCCGCCTCAAGGGGAGGCCTATCCGAGGGATGATGCAGCTATGTTGGGGGTCGTCATCCTCGATGGCCACCGGCAGCTTGATTCCAGTTTTGCCCACAGAAGCCGGTTCAGAAACGCGCACCGCGCGTTGAAGTTTCTGTGCTATCTTAACCTGTGGCCCACCACGGCGACGAGTTCAATAAATCTGTTGTTCGTCTACAAATCACACATCCAAACCACTAGTCACTACCCGTGCATTGAGCTCCCCATTTCACCGAACTTCCCGACAGTCTTGCCGAAGGGGGATTGAGTGGTAATTGTACGGCGGCCGGGACCTTATTCGCTCACTCCATGCCCGATTGTCGGGTCAGAAAGGGGGAGCAGTAGTGTGGGCCAAGAACATCCTGCCTGAATGTTGACCGCGTTGGATTCCTAGAGCCTCATTGGCGTTGTCGGGCACACAAGCGACTCTTCGTGCAGAACCTCCTTTACCAGCAAACCCAGTCCCCCCGCGAAGCGTAAATAGCGCTCCCCCGGTCCGTCCGTTCCGTCCATGTTCTGCCCCCATTGCAAGCGCTCAATGCGTCCGGACCGCCCAATGGGCGTCTGGCGGTGCGGGGCGTGCGGCACGACCGTTCCGCTGGGTCGCGGCGTCGAGGTCGGTCGGTCGACGCCGCTCGCCCGCGAGGTCGGCATCGTCGAAAAGGAGACCGCGACCCTCCCCACGGCCCACGAGGTCTGCCCGAAGTGCGAGAACGATCTTGCCTACTACGTCCTCCGCCAGACCCGGGGGTCCGACGAGCCCGAGACCCGGATCTTCCAGTGCACGAAGTGCGGACACAAGTGGCGGGAGTACTCGTGACCCCGCGGACCTTCGACACGATCTCCCGGGCGTTCGCAACCGACTCGGTCGGCCAGCCCGTCCGGCTCCGGGGCTGGCTCGTCCGCGGCCGCTCCTCGGGCGGGATCCTCTTCCTCGCGATGCGCGACCGCACGGGGAGCGTCCAGGTCACCGCCAAGAAGGACGCGCTCGGCGAGGACGCCTTCCAGCGCGCGGAGCACGTGCAGGTCGAGGGCGCCCTCGAGGTCGAGGGGCTCGTCGCCGAGGACCGGCGGGCCCCGGGAGGGCGCGAGGTGCGGGCGACCGAGATCCGGGTCATCGATGCGGGCGAGCCGTTCCCGATCTTCGCCGACCAGACCGAGGAATACCGTCTCGACAAGCGCCACCTCGTGATCCGCTCGCCGGAGCACGTCGCCACGTTCCGGATCAAGGCCGAGCTTCTCCGCGCGCTCCGCGAGTTCCTGACCCAGGAAGAGGTCCTCGAGGTGACGCCTCCGGTGCTCACCGGGAACCCGGCCGAAGGCGGGGCGGAAGCGTTCCAGGTCGACTACTTCGGCCGGCCGGGGTACCTGGGCCAGACGGCCCAGTTGTACCTCGAGGCGATGCTCGTTCCCCACGAGCGGGTCTACTCGCTCACGCCGTCGTTCCGGGCCGAGAAGTCCCGGACGCCCCGGCACCTCACCGAGTACCTCCACCTCGAGGTGGAGCTCGCGTGGTGCGACTTGGACCCGCTGCTCGCCTTCATCGAGAAGATGTTCGTCTCGGTCTTGGGGTCCGTCGCGGACCGTTGTCCGAAGGAGCTCGGCGTCCTCGGCCGACCGCCCGACGAGCTCCGCGCGATCCGCGCCCCGTTCCCGCGCCTCACCTACGCCGCGGCGATCGAGCGCCTCCGCACCCAGGGGTTTCCCCTCGAGTGGGGGGTGGACCTCGGAAGCGCGGAGGAACGTGCGCTCACGCTCGAGTCCCCGTCCCCGCTCTTTCTCACCCACTTCCCTCGCGCGCTGAAGGCGTTCTACATGCTCCGCTCCGCGGACGACCCCCGGACGGTCGAGGCGGCCGACCTCCTCGGCCCCGAGGGGTACGGAGAGCTCATCGGCGCGTCGTGCCGCGAGACCCAGATCTCCCACTTGGTCGAGCGCCTGCGCGCGATCGGGGCCGACCCGGCGGAGTACGAATGGTACCTCGACCTCCGTCGCCACGGGAACGTGCCGCACGCGGGGTTCGGCCTCGGGATCGAGCGGCTCCTCCGCTGGATGCTCCGTCGCGAGCACATCCGCGAGACGACGCCGTTCCCGCGGACGCCGTCCCGGCACACGCCGTGAGCGTCCGGAGCCCGAGCGCGGCAGCAAGGTTCAAGAACGGCCGCGTGCCTCGCGACGCGTCGGTCCCCGGTCGGAGAAGCTAGCGTGGGTCAAGAGCAAGGAGACCGGGGAGGCGAGCGTACCGCCGAGCTGGCGGTGAAGAAGGCCGGCCCGCTCCTCGTGGAACGACTGACCCACCTGGACGTGCCGGCGATCTGCGGGCTCTACAAGAAGGTCGGCGACGCGCAAGCGCCGGGACTTCCTCCCGAGCTCATCAAGGCCTGGCAGCCGACCCCCCTCGAGTTCACGAGCCGGATGGAAGGGATCACCTACTTTGCGGCCCGCCGCGACGGTCGCATGGTCGGCGCGATCGGCTGCGAGCTGCATCGCGGGGCCGTCCACCTGGTCCATCTCGGCGTGGACCCGGACGCGCGGCGTCAGGGCGTCGCGACCGCGCTGGTCGGCGCGGCGATTGACTGGGCGAAGCGGTCGAACGCGCCCATGATCTGGGCCGACGCTCTGCAGCGGTTCACCGGGGCGGCCGTGCTCTTGAAGAACCTCGGGTTCACCGAAGCCGGCGTGCTGCACAAGTACGAGTGGGCGGAGGACGTCCGCCTGTTCGAACGGGTCCTCTAGCGCGGCGGCGTCCGAGCGCCCGACGGACGGGCGCGGCCCGTAGGTATCCCGTGCGTTTCCTGCAGCGCGCGGAGGCGTCGCAGCCCCTCCTCGGGGCGGCCCTTGAAGAAATCCCGGGCGCCGCGGGCGAGCTCCATCGCCTCGCGCTCGGTCGCGATCCCGTGGGTCCGCTCGTCGACGAGGTAGTCCCCGTACTCGCTGATGTAGCGCGGCAGGTTCGCCTTCAACCGTCCGACCGCCTGGAGCCGAAGCGCGCGGATCTGCTGCTTCAAGGCGGCGAGCTTTCCCGCCCGGAGCTCGGCCTCCAGGTCCTCGGCCGTCTCGGCCGGGTCCTGGGGCGGGTCGATCCCGAGCGCGGACATGTCCTTGAGCAGCGAGACGACGCGCTCGAGCTCCTCGCGAGCCTGGTCCAGGTGACGTTCCTTGATCGCCACGACGCGGTCGACCTGCCGGTACGTGGCGAGCGCTTGGGCGATATCGCCCGAGCGGGCGGCATGGAGCGCGTCCTCGATCTGGTCGCGCTCGAGACGGCTGTCCACCGCGTAGGCCTCGAGCCGGGTAAGGCGGCCGCGCGTCTTCTTCTCCCACTCGTCGAACGCCTGGAGGATCCGACGCTGGGCGATCCGCTCGACCCCGCGGACGACCTCGGCCCACGGCTCGGGGTTGGGGGCCGCGCGGGCGGCCTCCTCGGCCCAGGGCGGGAGGCGGGGGATCTCGACGCCGAGCGACTCGACGTTCTCCTCCCACTGGCTCAAGCGCGAGAGCCGCCGGGTCAGTTCCGCCGCGAAGGGGTTCGGCGGGGCCACCCGCCGCGGGGTCATCGGCCGAGGCCGGGACGTTCCGTCCTCGGACGAGGGATTCGGGGTCTCCGCCTCCGGCGCGCCGGCGTCGGGCCCGGCCTCGGCGGCGGCGAGGACGATCTCCTCCGGCTCGGGGAGCGGGGCGTGGCAGGAGGGGCAGATCATGGCGTCGGGCGGCGCCGACGCTCCGCAGACCGGGCAGACCGTGCCGTCGCTCGCCATCGGCAGGGCGACTAGCCGCCGAGACCTTAAAACGAGAGTTTCGCGGTCGGCGGGGGTTCCGGGGACGGAGCGGAGGGCGGGCGAGGGGACCGGGGAGTGCAGGGGGTGAGATTCGAACTCACGGACTCCTACGAGACTAGGACCTCAACCTAGCGCCTTTGACCAAGCTGGGCCACCCCTGCACGGTCGTCGGCGCGTACGAGGGTGGAGCGATAACCTTTGCGAAGGAGGCGAGGGTCCGCACCGCCCCGGTCCCCCCCGCGGTAAACCAGATGAACGGTCGTGCGGTCGTCCGGCGGCCATGCCCGACCGAACGACCGGGGGAGTGACGGTGTTCATCGGCCTCAAGCCGACGATGACGTACGTCTTCCAGGTCGTCACCCAGCTCAACTCGGGCGCGGGGCCGGTCGTCGTGAAGGCCCGGGGGAACGCGATTGCGAAGGCGGTCGACGTGGTCGAGGTCGTGCGGCGCCGCTTCCTCGTGGGCCAGGTCGACGTCGGACCGATCTCGATCGACACCGAACGCCTGACGAACCGGGACGGCCGGGACGCGAACGTCTCCTCGATCGCGATCTCGATCAACCGGACGGTCCCGGTCCCGGTGCCGGCACCGCCCCCGGCCCCACCGAAGTCCGGATAGGTTCCCGCACGACCCACGTGCCGGCCGCGAGGTCGCCCCAGCGTTGCCGCTCGCTGGTCACGCTGATCGTGAGGAACCCGACGATCCCGAGGAGGCCCACCCCGAGAGCGGTGGCGACGAGGAGGCTGACCGTGGCGAAGATCCCGGCCGGGAGCGTGAAGCCGTCGACCGCGACACTGGACGGGGTGAGGCTCGCCACCAGGATCGCGACGGCCGCTCCCAACACCACGCCGACGACGGAGACCACCGGGAGGCGGAAGGCGTTCCGGACGAGGATCGCCGAAAGCCGCGGCGCCCCAAGCTGGCGCTGTCGAACGGAGAGGCCGCACAGTCGTTTGCCGACCGTGGTGCCGTACACCGTCTCGGAGACGACGAAGTAGACGAAGGCGAGGCTGATGTACCCGTAGATCGCCGCGTTGTAGGGGACGCTGGAGATCGTCCCCTGGAGCCCGCCCGTGGAGTGCACTGCGAGGACGGCCCAGAGGAGCGCGGCGGGGGCCGTGACGAGGGCGAGGTCGATCAGGAAGGCGATGGTCCGGGACCCGGCCGTGGCGAGTCGCTGGCTCCCGAGCTCCACCGAGATCCCGACGAGCAGGCGCGCCGTCAGCCATCCCCGGTAGCTCTCGCGCCCGTCGGAGGAGCCCGCGGCGGCGGTGGCCTCCAAGTTGGCGAAATCGCTCACGACCCAGCCGGGGACGGGCAATCCCTGCCACGGTCGCCCGGCGGGCGGTGGGGGAACCGAAAGGAGGACACCGGCCTGGAGGGCCCCGGCGCGGGCGGCGTGGGCCGCTTCGGTCAGCGACCCCGACAGGTCGCCGTCGATCCCGCGTCGGAAGGCGCGGCCGAGGCTCCCTACGGGGGTGGGTGGGGGCGGGTCCGGGCTGGTGCCGCCGACCGCAGCCCAGGACCGCCCGCTTGCCGTGTGGATCGCGAACGCGACGAGGAAGGCGAGGAGACCCGATAGGTAGACCAGGTCGAGCACGCCCGCGCCGCCGATGATGTAGAGTCCGGCCGACGGGCTCGGGTACAGCGGCGGCTCCCGGAGCACGTCCGCTCCGACGAGCACGCCGAACGTGCCGGCGAGGAACGCGGCGGGCAATGCGAGCCCCTCCTGACGCGGCCACAACTGGGGGGCGGCGAGGCCGAAGACCACCCCGGCCCCGATCGGCGGGATCAGGTACTGGGGGAACCCCTCCGAGATCCCGACCCCGGGGTTCGCCGACGAGAAAAGGAAGGTGAGGAACAGGACCCCGTCGGTCACCGCGAGAAGACCGGCCACGCGTTCCACGAGGCCGTCCCCGCGGGACCGCCCGACGACGAAGAGCGCGACCGGTGCGAGCGCGGCGACGACCAACACTCCGATCGAGCTCGGGATCGCATCGGGAAACCGCACGACGATCGCGAGGGCCACCGCCGCGACCCCGCCGTAGACCCCGAGGAAGACGGTCGCGGACCGCCGGGCGGGGGGAGCCAGGGGAGTGAACGCCAGGACGGCGACCAGGAGCGGGAAGAGCGCCCCCCCGAGGCTGATCCCCAGCACGTCGTTCGAGATCGGGAGGAACGGAAGGTCCGCGAGGGTGGCTGCGATCGCACCGGGCAGGAGCAGCCAGAAGGCCCGGCGGCCGAGGCCGACCGATTCGGCGAAGGGGCCGTGCTCGAACGCGCAGAGGAAGAGGACCGCCCAGAGGACCCCGGGCATCACGACGGAGATCGCGTTGCCGAGGATGTCGTAGGTGAGTTGGCCGGGGTCGATCACGAGGCTCCGTCCGCTCAGGCGGCGGAACGGTCGAGGGGCACACGGGGCCTAAACGTTTTGTCGGCGGGACCCCCTCTCGGCGCATGGCCCCTCCGCGCATCGAGAAGGATTCGCTCGGCCCTCGCGAGGTCCCCGACACGGCGTACTGGGGGATCCAGACGCTTCGGGCGCGCGACAATTTCCCGGTGAGCGGCCTGAGGGCCTCGCCGCATCTCGTCCGGGCGTACGGCCTCCTGAAGCTCGCGTGCGTGCGGGCGAACCTCGCCCTCGGGGCGGTCGACGCCGAGCGGGGACAGGCCGTGGAGCAGGCGGCCCGTGAGGTCGCCGACGGGAAATTCTCCGCCGAGTTCGTCGTGGACGTCTTCCAGGCGGGAGCGGGGACCTCGTTCCACATGAACGTCAACGAGGTGCTCGCCAACCGGGCCTTGGAGATCCTCGGCAAGCCCCGGGGCGACTACGCCTCGGTCAGCCCGAACGACCTCGTGAACCGCGGCCAGTCCACCAACGACACCTTCCCATCGGCGGGCCAGGTGGCGACGCTGCTCGCGCTCGCGGAGGTCCGCACGGCGGTCGGCGTCCTCGTCGCGAGCCTCGGCCGGAAGGCGGCGGAGTTTCAGCATCTCCCCAAGGCCGGGCGGACGCACCTCAAGGATGCGATGCCGGTCACGCTCGGGGCCGAGTTCCGGGCCTACGCGAGCGCCCTCGAGCACGTTCTGGAATCGCTCCTTCCGATCGAGACCGCCCTCGCCGAGATCCCGCTCGGCGGGAGCGCGGTCGGCAGCGGCGTCAACTCCGTGCCCGGATTCCGCGCCCGGGCGGTCCAGGAGTACGCCACGCTCTCCGGCCTCCCGCTGCGCGCGGCCCGGGACCCGTTCGAGTCGATGCAGAGCCGCTGGCCGCTCGGAGCGGCCTCCGGCTGGCTCCGCACCCTCGCCCTCGAGCTGATCCGGATCGCCAACGACCTTCGGCTGCTCCAGAGCGGGCCGGCGACGGGGCTCGACGAGATCCGTCACCCCGAGATCCAGCCCGGGTCCTCCATCATGCCGGCGAAGGTGAACCCCTCCGCGTCGGAGTGCCTCGACATGGTCGCCTTCCACGTCGTCGGGGCGGATGCGGCGACCGCGCTCGCGGTCCAGGCCGGCCAGCTCGAGATCAACGTGATGATGCCCCTCGCGGTCTACGAGGTGCTGTTCTCCAGCGAGATCCTCGCGAACTACCTGCCGGTGTTCGCAAGGACCTGCATCGACGGGATCACGGCGAACCCGGCCCGCATCGAGCGGTACCTCATGGAATCGGCCGCCCTCGCCACGGTCCTCACGCCCCGGTTCGGGTATCTCAAGGTCGCCGAGATCCTCCACGAGGCCGAGCGCGAGGGGCGTCCGGTCCGGGAGCTCCTGGTCGCGCGGGGACTCCTCACTCCCGCCGAAGTCGAGGCCCTGCTCGGGAGCGCGGCCCTCCTGAAGCTCACCCAACCGGTGCCGTAGGCCGGCGTTAAGTTCCGCGGGGGCCGTCCGAGGCCCACGCATGCCGACCGTCGAGGACACCGCCGTAGCGCTGGGCAACCCGACCAGCGAGGAATTCCGACGGGCGACCGAGGTCTTAGGCAAGGTCGGGCTCACCCAGTACGAAGCGCGGGCGTACATCGCCCTCGTCGCGCGGGGCTTGGGCGACGCCACGACGCTCGCCTCGGCGGCCGGGATCCCCCGAACGAGCGCCTACAAGGTGCTCGAGTCGCTCTCGGAGAAGGGGTACGCCAAGCCGACCGGTGGAAAGCCGATCCTCTTCCGTCCGACCCCGCCGCTCGACGTCGCCGACCTCTTGAAGGGCGCGATCCAGGAGGTCTTCGACCGCCTCGCGAGCCTGCATCGGCTCGTCGCCGAGCACGGGGAACCGCAGCTCGTCTACCTCCTGTCCGGACGGGACAAGGTCCTCCAGAAGGTCGGGGAGCTGCTCGACCAGTCGACCCGGACGTTCATCCTCACGACCCCGGGCGTTGCCGAAGTGCGGGACGAACTCGGCAAGAAGATCCAGCACGCCGTGAAGCGCGGTGTCCACGTCACGTTCGTCACGTCGCCCCTCCAGCGGGTTCCCGAGGGGGTCGAGTACGTCCCGCGGGACAACCTGCTCGCCACCGAGGCGCTCGCCGACGGCGAGCATGCGCTCCTCGCGGCCCCGGGGCTCGAGGCCTGCGGGTTCACCGACAACCCGATCCTGACCTCCCATCTCAAGCAGTTCCTCGAGGTCGTCCTCGAGAGTGGAGCCGGGGCCCCGAAGTGAGCCCCGCGACGACCCGGGGCCCGCGCCGCTCCCCGGTGGATCGCGTGCGGGCCGAGCTCGCCCGGTCGGCGGGTCCGGAGCTCGCCGCCCAACTGCCGACCCGCTACGTCCGGCTCGGCCGGGTCCTGGTGGTGCGATGGCCCGAGACGCTCCGACCGCACTTTTCGTCCCTCGCCCGATCGCTCGCCCGGGCCCACGGCGCCACGACGGTCCTCCGCTTCGCCGGGCCGGTGACGGGGGAGCTCCGCACGCCGCGCGCCGAGCTCCTGTTCGGTTCCGAGACGAAGACGGAGGTCGTGGAGCACGGCGTCCGCTTCCGCTTCGATGCCGCCCGCCTCCTCTTCGCGACGGGTAACAAGATCGAGCGCGCGCGGGCCGGCCGCATCGTGCAACCGGGCGAGACCGTCGTCGACCTCTTCGCGGGGATCGGGTACTTCGCGATCCCTGCCGCCCGATTCGGACGGGCCGCGCGCGTGCTCGCCATCGACCGGAACCCTCTCTCGGTCCACTACCTCACCCAGAACGCGCTCCTCAACGGGGTCGCCGACATCGTCGTTCCGGTCCTGGGCGACAACCGCGAGGTCGCACTACCCACAGGGACGGCCGACCGGATCTTTCTCGGATTCCTTCCGTCCGCGGTCCCGTGGGTGGAGCGCGCCCTCCCGCTGCTCCGTCCTTCCGGCGGGACGCTGCACGTGCACCTGGTCGCGGATGCCCATACGGCACTGACGGACGCGGAGACCGAGGTCACGGAGGCCGTCCGAACCGCCGGTGGCGTCCTCGAAGCGCCCGCCGAGGGACGCGTCGTCAAGCCGTACGGACCGGGCCGAACCCACGTGGTCGTGGACGCTCGGGTGCGACCCGTCTAGGGCACCCCGGAACGACGGCGTCCCGGTAGGGTAGGGCCGCCCAGCGGAACTACGCCGCCGGTGGGGTCGTGGTCTTCGTCCGCAGCATGCGCAACGACTCCGGGAAAGCCGCGGCGAACCGGTCGATGTCGTTGGGCGAGTTGGAGAACGACACGCGAACGAACTTCGATCCGTGGTTCGGGGAAAGGTAGTTGCCGGCCCGGATGAACACGCCGTGCCGGAGCAGCATCTCCTCCTGGATCGCCTCGGGCGAGAGGCCGAGGCCGCTCACGTCCAAGATCGTCATCGAGGCCCACGACGGGAACACCGGGACGGTCACCCCGGGGATCGTGCGGGCCGTTGCGGCGACGCGCTCCCCATTCAAGCGGGTCTGACCGACCACGCCGGGAAGCCACTGGGTCTTCGTCTTCAGCGCCGCCAGGGCGGCGACCTGGGCGAGGATGTTGACTCCGAGGTCGTTCGTGTTGAACCGCGCGATCGCACGTCGGAGCTCGGGCCGGGCCGAAAGGCCCCCGATGCGGAGTCCCGCGAGGCCACAGTTCTTCGAGGCCGACCAGACCGTGACGGTCTCCTCGGGAGCGAACTCGGCCGCGTGCGTCGGTTCCGGGGAGAAGTCGCGGTAGGTCACGTCGTTCAGGACCGTGAGGTGGTGGTCGTGGGCGATCTCGGCGATCGCCCGGACCTCCGCCCGGGGATACCCGGACCCGATCGGGTTCAACGGGTCGATGAGGAGGATCATCTTCGTCTTCGGGCCGATCGCCTCCTGGATCCGGTCCGCGGTGAGGCGGTACGGAGGCGCGTAGATATCGAGGTTGCGGGGGCGCGCTCCAGCGAGCTCCACGAACCGGTGGATGATGAGGTAGCTCGGGTCCGACGCGATGACCTCGTCCCCCGGAGCGAGGAGCGCCCGCGTGATCATGTACAACGCCTCGGTCCCGCCGCCGGTCAGGAAGGGAGGCGACCCCGAGAGGCCGAGGTCCGCCTCGATCAGTCGCATGAGCTCGGGGTCCCCGCTCGCGACCGGGTACCCCTCGTACCGCCGTTCCCGCAACGCCTCCTCGACCGCGGCGCGGATGGGTTCGGGTGGGACCAGGTGGTTCGTGTTCTGGCTCAGCCAGGCGACCTCCCGGCGATGTTCGTGGGCGTACCGGAAGGCGTCGAACGGGGGAGCCGACACGGCGGAACGAACGGGCGGCGCCGGCTTAACCCCTTTGGGGGGGAGATGACCCGGACTCCGCGAGGAAGGTCGTCACGATGCCGAACGACTGCGGCCGCGTGACGACGCGCGCAAAGCCGGCGGCGCGCATCAGTCCGACCATCTCCTCCCGCGAGGGGAGCGTCCGGAGGGACTCCGGCAGGTATCGGTACGGTCCGGCGCTCGCGACCGCCGCCCCCATCCACGGAACGACCCGGTCGAAGTACGCGTGGAAGAGCGCCCCGAACGTCGGGGACGTCGGTTCGGTGATCTCGAGCGTCAAGAGGACCCCGCCGGGGCGGAGGACGCGCCGCATCTCCTGGAACGCCCGAGAAAGGTCCGCGAGGTTGCGGGCGACGAACGCATTCGTGACGAGGTCGAACGCCCCGTCCGCGAACGGAAGGGCGAGCGCGTTGGCCCGCGCGAGCGCGACGCGGGACCCTTCCGTTGCCCGTTGGTTCCGCCGTTGTGCGTTCGCGAGCATCCCTCGGGTGAAGTCGGCCCCGACCACGCGCGCCCGGGGGTACCGTCGGGCGACCTGACGGGCGAGGTCGCCGGTGCCACACCCCAGGTCGAGGGCGCGGAGGATCGGGCCGGGGGCCCGGAACCGGTCGAGCTGGCCGAGCGCCCGCGGCCGCCAGAGGAAATCGTTGCCCATGGAGGCGACGTGGTCGAACCAATCGTACCGCTCGGCGATGTAGCCGAACATCGCCTGCACGTCGTGCTCGAAAGAGGGGCCGGTGCGGTCCGGGTACGGCGAGCCGTCGGCCGCGACGCGGGACCGCTCTCCCGCGTCCCCCGGCATGGCGCGGTCGACCGGGAACGGCGACTTAACTCTGGGGGGGCGCCGGTTGCTCGAGCTCCCGCTCGAGGGCGACGGCCCGCTCGAGTAGGTCGGCCCGATGGTCGAGGAGACCGTGAGCGCGCGCTTCCTTCAGGCGGGCCCGGGCATCCTCGTCGTGCCCCATGTGGTGGGCGTTCCGGGCGATCCGTACCAGGACCTCCGTCTCCTCCGCCTCCATCCCCAAGTCCTTGGCCTGGGCCAGGGCCTCGGCGAAGTGGAGCTCGGCCGAGGCAAAGTCCCCCTCGGCTTCCGCGACCATGGCCCGGGTCATCGCGAGTTGCTGGGAGGCGAGGCGGTCCCCGAGCAGTCCCACGGCGGAGGCGGCCCGGTCGAGGGCGCGACGGGCCTCCCCGGGCCGACCGGCCTCGGCCTCGAACTGCGAGAGGTTGAGGTAACAGTACCCGATCCAGATGGGCGAGCGCGATCGTTCCGCCGACTCGATCGCGCGGCCGAGGTCGGTCCGCGCGGCCTCGAGGTGGCCGGCGGAGTACTGCAACACCGAGCGGTTCATCAGGACCCGGGCCCGCGCGCCCTCGTCGTTCTGCGAGGCGAAGAGGTCCGCGGCCCGTCCGTAGAGGTCGAGGGTCGCGTCGAGCCGGTTCTGCCCGGTGAAGGTCATCGAGTTGGCCAGGTCGATGAGCGTGTGGCCGACTTCCGACGGCGTCCCGTCCCGCTCCGCGATCGCGAGCGCTTTCCGTTGATGGGCCTCGGCCTCGTCGAGGCGCCCCAGGCGCCAGCTCACGACGCCCAGCACCCGGTGGGCCGCCATCAGGTCCCGGGACGTTCCGAACTCGCCGAGGATGCGGGTCGCTTCGGTCGCGAGCGCCGAGCTCGAGGCGTACTCGCTCATGTCGGACCGGGTCTGCGCGAGGCCGAGGAGCGCCCGACCGAGCTCGAGCTCGTGGCCGGTCTCGGTCCGCGCGAGCCGGACCGCTTCCGTGAGGATCTCGTCGGAGCGGCGGAGGTTCCCGAGCTCGTCCTCGAGGCGGCCCAGTTCGGTGACGAGCCTGAGCTCGGCCCGGACCGTGTGACCCGGTCGGCGTCGCTCGGCTTCCAGCGCCCGAGCCACGTGGGCTACGGCGGTGTCGAACGCGAAGGCCCGGGACGCGGCCTGGGCCGCTCGAGCGTTGTACTCGACCGCCTTGGCGTCCTCTCGGCCGAGGAAGAAGTGCCGGGCGAGTTCCGGGTCGCTCGCCCCTCGGGCTTCGAGCGCGAGGCCGGTCTTCTGGTGCAGGATGCGGCGTCGGGTCTCCGTGAGCTCGGAGTAGATCCCGACGCGCACCGCTTCACTGACGAACTCGTAGACCTCGCCCCCGCGCCCCCGCAGGATCCCCTCGTGGACGAGGCGGTCCAAGCTCTCGGTCCCGCTCTCTTCGGTCACCCCGGAGACCGCGACCAGGTCGGCGAACGAGAACTCCTTTCCGAGCACGACGGCGTGAACGAGGAGGCGCCGGTCCGGGTCGCCGAGCAAGGCGACCCGCCGACGGAGGACCTCGGCGACGTCCCGAGTGTCCCTCAGAGGCTCTTCCGACGGCGCGCCGTACCCCATCGTCGATCGAACGACCTGCTCCAAGAACAAGGGGTTCCCCTCGGTCTGCGCCTGCCAGCGGAGCACCTCGTTCTCGGGGGCCGGCCGGCCGCCCTGGATCCACTGGACGAACTCGGCGGCCTCCGCCGGCCCGAACGGTCGCAGGACGACGCTGCGGAAGGAGGTCGTGCCCCGGATCTGGGTGAGGAGAGCCCGGCTCCGGGGGTTACCCTCGGGGGAGTTCGAGACGGTGGCGATGATGGCGAGCCGGGTCTGCCCGATCGCCTCGGCGAGGTGGTAGATCGCCTCGAGCGACGAGCTGTCGGCGAACTGGAGGTCGTCGATGGCGAGCAAGAGCGGGTGCTGGCTCGCTGCCTCGCGCAGGTTCTCCGCGACGAGCATCGTGAGCTCCTGCTGGCCCTGTCCCATCCCTTCTCCGGTGGGGGCCCCGAGCCGGTCGAGGATCCCCTCCGCGTCGTCCGTCTGGGTCCGTTCGGGAGCGGGTCCGCGGGCGGCCGGTACGCTCGAGGGGGAGTCCCCGGTCAGGAACGGGAGGAGGTACATCGGTATCCCGGCCCCCGGGATATCCTCCCGGCCGGTCGCGGGCTCCGACGGGAGCGCCTCGACCTCGGAGTTGAAGAGGTCGCGCACGAGCGTGAACGGGGCCGGCAGGTCCTCGGGCAGGGCGCGACCGAGCAGCACGCGGAACCCCAAGAGGCGGGCTCGCTCGACCGAGACCCGGAGCAGGTGGCTCTTGCCGATCCCCGACGGCCCGGTGAGCAAGAGCCCCTGGCCGGCGCTCGCGAGGGCTCCGTCGAGCGTGCGGCCGACCGCAGCGACCACGTCCTCGCGGCCGATGACCGGGAGCCCGGCCGAGGTTCCTCCGGCCGACGAAACGGACATCCAGTGAATGAGCCGAGGCCGACCTTATAATGGTGGGTGGTCGCTCGCGGCGGGCTCGGTCGGGGCCGGGACCTCCTCGCTCGCCCGGGCGGCCGCCTCGAGCGTCCGCCTGAGCTCCTGGAAGACGGGGGCGAGGTTCGGACGGACCACGACGAGCCCGAGCCGCTCGGCCGCGTCGAACGCCTCGCGGGCCCCGGCCCAGTCCCGGGTCTTCGTGCGGAGGCGGGCGAGACGGAACAGCGCCTCCGCCTCGTCCGCGGAGAGCTGGAACTTGCGGCACTGCTCGATCGCGGCCCCGTAGGCGTGCTCCCCCTCGTCCCACTGGCCGCGTCGCTCGGCGATCTCCCCCCGGTTCAGGTCGGCCTGCTCCATCCCGAGGTAGTCGGAGAGCTGCGCGAGCCCGCGGCTCGCCTGCTCGTTGTCCCGCTCCGCCTCGTCCAACTGGCCGAGCGCGAGCCGCATCTCGACGCCGGAGAGGAGCGACCACCCCGCCGATCGCGCGTCGTGGGCGTGCATCGCCGCGTCCCGGGCCCGCTCGAGGTACTCGAGTCCGTCCTGGGGATGGCTCGCCCCCACCGCGACCGCGAGATTGTGGTACGCCCGGGAGAGCTCGACCCAATCCCCTGTCCGGGAGAGCCGGTCGATGGCGTGCTGGTACCACTCGACCGCGATCGGATGCACTTCCGGGCCCAAGAGCGCGAACGAGTTGCCGAGGTCGATGGAGAGTCGACCGAGCAGGCGAGGGTCCCGGTTCCCCTCCAAGAGCTCGAGAGCCCGCATGTTCTCGTCGAGCGAATCGGCGTAGACGCCCCGGGCGAAGGCGAGACGTCCCACGAGGCGATGCGTCTGGGCGACCCCGACCGGGTCGCCGGCGATCTCGAAGAGCCGCCGCGCGTCGAGCGCTCCCCGCGCCGCGGACTCGCTGTCCAGGTTCTCGCGCGCGATCTCCGCGCGGGCCAGCATCAGCCGGGCCGTCAGGCCCGGGTCGCTGCCCGCGGCGCGTTCGAGCGCCCGACCGTAGTGCCGGTCCGCGGCCGGGAAGTCCCCCACGGAAAAGCAAAGGTCGCCGAGCATCTGGATCGTCTCGGCCTCCTCGCGGGCGTGGTCGCCCGTCAGGTGCTGGAGGTCGAGCAGCACCCGCTCGAAATGGTTCATCGCCCGCTCGGGCTCGTCCGCCTCCCGTGCCCGTTCGCCGGCCCGACGGTTGTACTCGAGCGATTTCGCGGTGACCTTGCCGAGGAAGTAGTGTCGTCCGAGCTCGGCATACAGTTCGGGAGGCGGACCGGGGGAGATCGCCTCGAGGGACTCCGCGATCTTCCGATGGAGGATCCGAAGGCGACTCTCCGTGAGCGAGCGATACGTTCGGGCGCGGAACTCCTCCTCGACGAAACCGAACCGCTCCCCGCCCAGCCGCTCGCGGAGGATCCCCCGGTGCACCAGTCGCTCGAGCTGTTCCGCGAGCGTCTCCTCGCGGGTGTCCATGGACTTCGCGAGGAGCGTGAAATCGAACTCGGAACCGATCGCGCTCGCGTAAGCCAGGATGCGGAGCTCCTCCGGGGTCAAGTCGGTCGGCAGCGCCGGCGACGGGGTGCGCTCGGGGGGGACGGCGCCCGGCCCGGTTTCCGGCATCGAGCGGGTTCTAGGGCGGAGGCAGGGTTAAAGCCCTCCCCCCGGAAACCCGGACTCCGTTCCCGTCCCCCGGGGTCGCGGCCGTAAGGGTTATCTAACGGACCCCGGGTCGGCGGGCCCGATGCCGCCCGACGAGGAGTCCGCACCCGGGGCCGACCCGTTCCGGTCGATGTCGACCGGCCGGAAGGCCTCCTTCGTGGGGTTCGCGGGCCTGGTCGTCCTCGCGGTCATGTTCTACGTCGGCTGGGGGCTGAGCTTCGGCGTCTGGCTCGACAACGGCGTCTACGCCGTCACGATCACGCTCCTCCTCTTCGGCCTCGCCGGGATGTGGCTGATGTTCCCGAACCCGCCGACCCCGGTGCTGCCCCCGCCGTGAGGGGGCCGCGCCCCTAGATCGGACAGCCGGCGAGCGCCCAGCGGACCGACGCACCGGCCCCGCAGGCGATGCACTGGGTGGGCGGAGCCGCCGGGATCGGCGGCGCTCCCTCGGGGACGCCGAGCAATGAACCCCCGACGGCCTCCTCGATCTTGTGGCCGCACTCCTCGCTCCCGCACCACGCGACCTGGCGCACCTTCGTGGAGGACCGAAGCTCTTCCAGCGTCGTCGCGAGCGCGAACGAAGATTGGAACTCGATCTGCGCACGCTCCGTGAGCGCCCGGTCGAACGCGGCGAGGGCCGCGTCGACCTGGTCCTCGAGATGGTCCAACGGGACGGATACTTTGGAGCTGAGCAGCCGGTCGACCGCGGTGACCGTCCGGGCCTCGGCCTCGCGGCCGCCGACCTCCAGGCGGAGGGGCGCCCCGAGGAGCTCCCACCGGTAGTACTTCGCCCCGGGCCGGTCGCTGCCGTCGTCCAGGTGGGTCCGGATCCCGCGCCGGGTGAGCCGCTCGGTGATCTCGGCGGCGGTCCGCGCCGGCAGGTCGCCGGATTTCGCCGACAGGATCGGGATGACGACCACCTCGTAGGGCGCGATCGCCCGGGGGAAGACCGCCCCCTTCGCGTCGCCGTGGACCGCGAGGATGGCTCCCAGGAGGCGTTCGGAGAGGCCGAACGTCGTCTGGTGGGCGTAGTGGGTAGTTCCGTCGGCGGCCTCGAACTGGATCCCGTACGGGCGGGAGAAGTTCTCCCGGTAGTGGTGCACGCTCCCGATCTGGAGCGTGCGGGCCTCCCCCACCGGGATGTCGAGGGCGATGGAGTAGTAGGCCCCGGCGAACTTGTCCCAGTCCGGCCGGCGGATCGCGAGGAACGGGAGGGCGAACGCCGCGGCCATGCGCTCGAACGCATGCAGGTTCGAGGCGACCCGGGCGGTCGCGGCCCCCTCGTCGACCTGGCAGGTGTGCTCCTCGAAGAAGTGGATCTCGCGCACGCGGAGGAACGGCCGGGTCGTCTTCGTCTCGTACCGGAACGTGTTGACGATCTGGTAGACGTTGAGCGGCAGGTCCTGGTGCGAGCGGACCCAGAGGGCGAAGACGGGGTACATCGCGGTCTCGCTCGTCGGCCGGAGGACGAGGGGCACGTCGAGCTGGGACGCGCCCGCCCGGGTGACCCAGTAGACCTCCGCGTCGAACCCCTTGATGTGTTCCTTCTCCTTCGCGAACTCGGTCGCGGGGATGAGGGTGGGGAACTCCACCGCCTCGGAGCCGGTCGCCTCGATCTCCCGGATCATCACGGCGTCCAGGTTGCGCCGGGCGCGGAACCCGTAGGGGGTCCAGACGTTCATCCCCTTCACCGGGTAACGCTTGTCGGAGAGGCCGGCGGCCTCGACGACCGTCAGGTACCAGTCCATGAACTCGGTGCGCTTGTTCGGGAGCTCGGCCATGGGGACCCGCGACCGGGAGGGACGGGGACTATAACGGTACGCGTGGGCCCGCGCCGCGGTGTCCGGCAAGTGTCGGACGGGGGCTTCAAGCCCGTTCCGGCGGACCCCCTTGACCCATGTCGTTAAGCTCCGGGCCGAGCGTATCCGTACCACCATGCGCCTCGTCGTCTGCGTCGACCGCGATGATGACCTGGGCCGCAAGGCCGGGGTCTCCGGGCCGGTCGTCGGGCGGGCGGAGGCGATCGACGCCGCCACGAAGCTCGCGATCGCCGACCCCGAGGACTCGGACACGAACGCGATCTTCGCGGCGGTGAGCCTGCTCGACGAGCTCCGCGGTGCGGGCGAGGACTGCGAGGTCTGCGTGCTCACGGGGTCGCCGAAGGTCGGCGTGCTCTCCGACCGGCGCGTCGCCGACCAGTTCGACCACGTCCTGGAACGGGTCCGTGCCACCTCGGCCTACCTCGTCAGCGACGGGGCGGAGGACGAGTTCCTCTTCCCGATCCTCTCCTCCCGGGTCCGCATCGACGGGGTACGCCGGGTGTTCGTCCGCCAGAGCGCGTCGCTCGAGTCGACGTACTACACGCTCGTCCGCGCGCTCAAGGACCCCAAGCTCCGGGCGAAGACGGTCCTGCCGTTCGCCCTCGTCCTCCTCACGCTCGGCATCGCCGCGGCCGGAGGCGTCTTCCTGTGGGGCATCATCGGCCTCGCGATCCTCCTCGGGATCTACTTGGTCTTCTGGACGTTCGACATCGACGAGGCGATCATCGACTCGATCCGGTCGGCGTCGTCCGACATACGGCAAGGGTCGGCCGCCTTCGGGTTCGGCCTCTTTTCGATCGCGCTCGTCGGCGTCGGGTTCCTGACCGGATACAATTCGTACCTCGGCCACATCGGGAGCGTCCCGCTGATCCGGGTCCTCTTCTTCATCGAGACCGGCCTCGTCTGGTGGATCGCCGGCGCGCTCGTCTGGGAGGTCGGCCGGGCCGTGCGCCGGACCTTCGCGCGCGGCCGGTTCCCCCGGGGGTTCGCGATCGCCGCGATCTCGATCGTGGGGATCGGCGTGCTGAGCTACGGGATCCTCGACCTCGTGCGGTATCTCGAGAGCGCCTACCCGTCGAGCAACCTCACGCAATTGATCGCGCAGATCGGCGTGGGGTTCGGGCTCATCCTCGGCGCGGGCGCGCTCCAGCAGTACTGGAAGTCGGTCGCCCGCCGAGCGCCCAGCGACGCGCTGACGAGCGGCTGAGAAGGCCGGTCGGAGCGCGCGTTCACTTGTCCAAGGGAACCAGCGCGGCGACGCGCTTCAGGTCCGCGAGGGAGACGTCCAGCCCCGCCTTCTCGCGCAGCGTGGCTCGGACCGCCGTGAGGCCCGGGGTCAAGTCGGCCGCCTGGCGGGCCAGCGCGGTCAGGTCCTCCCAGTAGTTCCACGGGAAGACGACCCACACCCACCGGTCCCGCGGGATCTCCTCGCCGAAGTACGTCGGGAGGAACTTCGAGTGCGCGATGTGGAGGAACGCGGCGCTCTCCACCTGGGACGCGCCGGCGGTGCGGACGTTATCGACCGCGAGGCGCAGGCTGTCGCCAGTGTCCGTGATGTCGTCCACGACCAAGACCCGTTCCCCCTTCACGGGGCCCGAGAGCCCTTCGGTGAGGGACGCGGCCCCGGTCGGGGTCGCCGTGATCCCCCAGTGCTGGGCGCGCAGCGAGACGATCCGTCGGACCCCCAAGCGGTCGGCGAGCAGGCGGGCCGGCACCCAGCCGCCGCGGGTGAGCCCGACGATCGTCTCCGGGAGCCGGTTGGCGGCCCGGACCTGACGCTCGATGGCGTCCGCCCAGCCGTCGGCCTCACTCCAGCTCACCGCGCGGCAGCGAGGGAGGTCCACCATCCGTCCCGGTTACGGGTAGATGCCGCGGATGCGGATCGCATCGACGACGCGCTGGATGGCGACGACGTACGCCGCCGTCCGGTTGTGGACGTGCCGCTCCTCCGCGACCTTGTGGACGTCCGCGTAGGACCGCACCATGACCCGCTCCAAACGCTGGTTGACTTCCTCCAAGCTCCAGTAGAAGCCCTGGATGTCCTGCGCCCACTCGAAGTAGCTCACGGTGACGCCGCCCGCGTTCGCGAGGACGTCGGGGAGGACGACGACCTTCCGCTCGTAGAGGATCTTGTCCGCCTCGGGGACGGTCGGGCCGTTCGCGGCCTCGGCGACGATCTTCGCCTGGATCTTGTTCGCGTTCTTCGAGGTGATCTGGTTCTCGAGCGCGGCGGGGATCAGGATGTCCGCCTTCGATTCGAGGACCTCTTCGTTGGTGATCTGCTTCGAGCCGGGGAAGCCGACGACCGAGCCGGTCTTCACCTTGTGCGCCTCGATCGCGTGGGGGTTCATTCCCTCCGCGTTCCAGATGCCGCCCTTGGTGTCGGAGGCTGCGACGATCTTCGCGCCCTGCTCATCGTGGAGGATCTTCGCCGCGACGCTGCCCGCGTTGCCGAACCCCTGGACCGCGACGGTCCCGCCGTGGACCTTGACGCCGGCGTGGGGGGCCGCCTCGCGGATGACGTACGCGCAGCCGCGTCCCGTCGCCTCGCCCCGGCCCTCGCTGCCGCCCAGGCTGATCGGCTTGCCCGTCACGACGCCGGGGACGGAGTAGCCCTTCAGCATCGAGTAGGTGTCCATGATCCAGGCCATCGTCTGGGAGTCGGTGTAGACGTCGGGAGCGGGGATGTCCATCTCCGGCCCGATGATCGGGGCGATCTCGGTCGCATAGCGACGGGTGAGGCGCTCGAGCTCGCCCTGCGACATGTGCTTCGGGTCGCAGATGACGCCGCCCTTCGCGCCGCCGTACGGGATGTTGACGACCGCGCACTTCCAGGTCATCCAGGCCGCGAGGGCGCGGACCTCATCGAGGGTCACGCCCGGGTGGTATCGAATGCCGCCCTTGGTGGGGCCGCGGGCCATGTTGTACTGGACCCGGTAGCCGGTGAACACTTTGTAGGAGCCGTCGTCCAGCCGCACCGGGAAGTTGACGGTCAACTCCCGCTTCGGGTGCTTCAGGACTTCGCGGACCCCGGGGGTGAGCCCGAGGATGTCCGCCACGATGTCGACCTGCTGCTTCGCCGTCTCGAACGGATTGATAGATTCGCTGCCGGACATAGGTCACCCAGAGGGTAATCCACGAACCCGGTTCTAGCTACTTGAGCATACCGTGACCCTGTGAGGGCCCGACATGGCCGGTCGACACATGTCGTAATCCGGGTCATTTCGGACGCCGATGGGGCGCGTCGAACGGTTGCCAGCCGCCGGGCGGCATGACATGGCGGGCGCCCGCGGACTCGAGCCAGCTGCCCGAACCCCGATCGACCCGGCCGATGACCGTGAGCCGACGCCCTACCTTTTCCACCGCGGTCCGGGCCCGGGAGAGGACGGTCGGGGGCAGCGTGGCGAGGAGCTCGTAATCGCCTCCGTAGAAGGCCGCAGGCCACCGCTCGGACGGCGGCAAAGCGTCCAAGGCGGGGTACAGAGGCAGGGCGTCCTCCTCGATCACGACGCGTACGCGGCTCGCCTCGGCGAGAAGGCGGCTCGCCTCCGCGAGACCGTCGGAGGTGTCGAGCATCGCGTGGGCCCAGGGCGCGAGCGCGACCCCCTCGTAGACCCTCGGCTCGACCCGGAGCAGCTCGAGCAGTGCTGCGCGACGTCGGACCTTCGAGGATCCCGACGCGGTCCAGCGGTGGGCGGCCCATCCACCGTGTCCCACCGTCCCGGTGGTGACGACCAGGTCCCCCGGTCGGGCCCCGGTTCGTGGCGCAAGGCAGTCCTCCCGTCCCCAGGCCAGGACCGTACTCACGACCGCCCGGACGGGGGACGGCTTCGTATCCCCGCCCACGAGGGGGGCCCCGAATCGAGCCCCCATACGGTCCGCGCCGAGCGCGACCGACTCGGCCCACTTCGACGGGGTCCCGCGCGGGAGGAGCAAGGCCAGCAGGAGGGCGGCGGGGGTCGCTCCTTTCGCCGCGGCGTCCGACAGGCTGACCGCGGCCGCGGCGGCCCCGACCCGTTCAGGCGGGGAGTCCCGGAGAAAGTGCGTTCCCTCGACGAGGGAGTCGGTCGTCAGGACCGCGACGCGCCCCTCGGGCGGGGTCAGGGCGGCCGCGTCGTCCCCGAGGGGGAGCAACCCGCCGGTCCCGGCCTCGAGGTGGGCAGCCAACCACGCGTGGAACTCCCGCTCGCGGATCGGAGCGGATCCGCGCGGGGAGGAAGGCGGCATCGTCCCGTCACTTGTAGGGGACGAATTCCTTGCCGAGGAGCTCGCGACCGAGGATGATCCGCATGATGTTGAGGCCGCCTTCGGCCCCGACGAGGTACGACATGATCCCGCGGAACCCGAGCTCCAAGCCGACGTCCTTAGTGTAGCCGGCCGCCCCGTACCACATCATGACCCGCTTCACGCACTCGAAGGCGATCTGGGGCGCGGCCAGCTTGACGGTCGCGACCGCGCGGTCGACCTCGGAGCGGTGCGAGGGGTCGCCCTGGAGGGTGTACGTGTCGAGGAGCCACGCCGCGCGCCGGCACTGCCACTTCACCATCTCGGCCTGGGTCCACAGATCGACGAGCTCGAACTGGATCCCTTCGAACTTGCCGAGGGGCTGCCCGAACACCTGTCGCTCCCGGATGTAGGCCATCCCCGTCTCGAGCGCGCGCTCCGCCGCCCCGACGCACGCCGCGGCCACGAACGTCCGCGCTACCGAGAACCCCTCCATCGCGATGTCGAACCCCTTCCCGTCGGTCCCGAGGAGGTACTTCGGGGGAACGACGACGTCCTGGTAGGAGAGCGCCCCCGTCGAGATCCCCATCCGGCCCAGGTTCTCGAACTTCTGGGTCGTGATCCCCGCGCTGCGGGTCGGCACGTAGGTGAATCGGAAGCCGCCCTCCGCCGCCTTCGACAGCGTCAAGTGGCCGCCGCCGAGCCGCTTCGCCTCTTCGACGCCCGAGATGAACGATTTCTCGCCGCGGAGCAGGTATCCGTCCCCGGACTTCCGCGAGGTCGTCCGCATCCGCGCGAGGTCGCTGCCGCCCGTCGGCTCCGTGGTCGCGATGCCGAGGAACGCCTTGCCCGCGCAGACCGGGGGAAGGATCTCGCGCTTGGCCTCCTCGGTCCCGTGGACGGCGAGGATGTGGCCCCAGCCGGCCTCGAGGAGGAAGAAGACGGCCGTCGCCATGGAGAAGTCCCCGCGTCCGATCTCCTCGGCGGCGAGTTCGGTGAGGATCGCGGAGCCGCCCATGCCGCCGTACTCGGTCGGGACGGGCATCGCGAGCAGCCCCAGGTGGGCCATCTCGGCGAGGACGTCGTCCGGGATCCGCCCCTCGTTGTCGATCTTCCGCTCGTTCGGTCGCAGCACGCGGTCACCGAACTTGCGCACCGCGGCCTGGAACGCCTCCTCCTCGTCGGTCAGCCGGAAGTCCATGGGTCCTTTCGGCGACCGGTTCCGGAGCTAAAGCGTGAGGGGTGCCCGGCCCTCCGCGGGGCTTTGGGATTTTGTTCGAACGCTTCCGATTAGGGAGGCGCATCCGAACCTCGTCCCTCCCTTCCCCTCCGCTCCACCCGTGCGGGTCGGTCGTTAGCCGACCCGTAGAGGGGTCTCACCACCTCCTCGAGAAGGGCGTCGGGGTCAAGTCGAAGACCCCCGAGCCCCGCGTGGGTCCGCAGGGCGGTTACTCCCAGGTTCAGTCCCGCGTTCAGCTGGCGGTCGCACGACCACCCACACTTCGCGCAGTCGAACCTAGTCCCCACCCTTCTTCGGTGTTCCGATACTTCACCACATCTCGGGCAGGTTCGTGACGTACGATAGGGATCGACCCAAAGGATGGGAACTCCCCGATCCTGGGCCTTGTAGGTGAGTTGACGATGGAGCTCCGCTCGGGGCCAGGAGGAGAGACGACGTCGGAGTTTCCGCGAGCGGAAGGGGGGGCGCCGCCCCGAAGCAGACCCGCGTCGCCGCGGTGTTTTCATCGACGTGAGGTCCTCGAGGACGAGAGCCGACTCGGAGGCGGCCAGTCGGTCGATGAGGGTGCGGGTAAGGTCATGGAGCCGAGACCGGACCCGGTCCCGTTCCCGCCTCCCTTCCCGACCCAACAGCTGACGTGAGAGTCGACGGTCGTGCGACTTCTTCCGACCCAGGTACTGCCGTCGCCCCATGTGGCGCCACTGGATGCGGGGGATCTCCGGGAAGTGGACTCGGACGTAGGAGGCCCCGTCGGAATCGACCTCGACCCCATCCATCGAGGCTTCGTTGGTGTCGAGCGCCACGAGGGACTTGGGGACGTAAGGCTCCGGGGGCACTTGGGCGTAGATCAGGACGACCCGGTGCAAGCCAATGTGAGCTTGGGTGACCCGTCGGTCGGGGTGAGTGAGGACCTTTCGGTGATAGTTGGAGACCGGTACGATCAAGGAAGTCCATTCTCCGCGTCGGAGGGAGAGTCGGAGCTTGCCGGTCTCGAGATCGAAGTGGAAGGATCCGACGGGAATGCGGACGAAGGGAGCTCGAACGTAGGGAACTCGGCCCTCCAATCCCTTGCGGACTCGGGTCCGGTGGCCGCTCGCGAGCGAACCCGCGATCTCGGCCGCGGCGATACCCATCGTCCCGGTAACCCGAGCCTCTAAGGCTTGGGTCCTGGCGAAGCGAGAGAGCACTCCCTTTGAGGTGACTCGGGTAGAGAGTGCGTGACGGAGGCATTGGTTGACGAGGAGGCGGAAGTCGTCCATCAGGTGCCGGACAGAGGGGGGGATCACTTCCCCTTCCGGCGGGAGGTGAAAGACCAGGGAGCGACGGGGGTCCACGGCAAGGAAGTCGAGACCAAGGGGTAGTCCACTTCGCTCCCCGTGAACGGTGGACGATGACCCTGCGTTGAAGAAACCCGAACTTCAGTGTACAATCCCAAAGCACCGCCGCGGGGAACGCCTTTATCCCCGGGACCGCTCGGCGAGAGCGAGGGGCGTCGGATGGCGGTCCGGGTCGCGGTCAACGGATACGGGACCATCGGCAAGCGGGTTGCGGACGCCGTCGCCCGGCAGCCCGACATGACCCTGGTCGGCGTCGCCAAGACCCGCCCCAGCTTTGTGGCCCGGTCGGCGGTCGACCGCGGGTATCGGCTCTTCATCGCGGGCGACGGGGAGAAGGCCGTGTTCGACGCGGCGAAGCTCCCGACGGCGGGGCGGATCGAGGATTTGCTCCGGGAGGTCGACGTCGTGATCGATGCGGCCCCGGACAAGGTCGGCAAGGAGAACGCCCAGCTGTACTCCAAGGCCGGGATCCGGGCCATCTTCCAAGGCGGCGAGAAGGCGAACGTCGCCGAGGTCTCCTTCAATGCCCTCGGCAACTACGACGCGGCTCGCGGGAAGCACACGATCCGGGTCGTCTCGTGCAACACCTCCGGCCTCGCCCGCGCAGCGGCGGTCCTGACCGCTCGCTGGGAGGTCCAGCATTGGGAGGCGACGATCGTCCGGCGGGCGGCCGACCCGATGGAGACCAAGCGCGGTCCGATCAACGGCATCCTCCCGACCTTCCAGTTGCCGTCGCACCACGGGCCCGACGTGAACACGATCCTTCCGAAGCTCCCCATCGCGACCATGGCGGTCGTCGTTCCGACCACGCTCATGCACGTGCACGTGAACCATGTACGGTTCGCTCCCGGCGCCGGACCGAAGGACGGGAGCGAGCTCACCGAGACGTTCCGCCGGACCCCCCGTTTCCACGTCTTCGCTGCCTGGGAGGGCGTCGAGGGTACGCCGCACGTGATGGAGTTCGCCCGCGACCGGGGCGTGGGACGCCAGGACATGATGGAGAACGTCCTATGGGAGAACGGGATCCGCGTAGACGGCCGCGACGCCTACTTCTTCCAAGCGATCCACCAGGAGTCGATCGTCGTGCCGGAGAACATCGACGCGATCCGCGCGATGTTCGACCTCGCCCCGGACGGCGCCCATTCGATGGCGATCACCGACCGGGCCCTCGGCATCCCGCTCCCCGGTTGATCCCGGGGACCGAGCCCATCCCGTTTCGCGGGGTCAGCTCGGGCCCGCGCCGTCCAGTCGCTTCGCAAGAGCCCGTGCAAGGGTACCCAGCTCGCCCGCCAGCGGCGTGACGTACTCGGCCTGGACCGCGGTCCGGCTCCCGCCTCGGATGTCCGAGCGGACACGGCCTCCCCACCAGACGAGCCTGGGGACCGTCGACATCGGTGGTCCGTCCCCCACGCGCGACGCCCCACCTGCCTGCCAGGTCACGGCGACGACGTCGCTCTCGTAGCTTCGACCCCACCGGTACCAGAAGAGCGCCGCGATCCCCGCCGCGACGAGCACCCACGGGAGGATCACGATGGGATTGCCCACGGCGACCGTGTCGAAGGCTCCGAGCACCATCCCTCCCGCGAACAGCGCCCAGATCGAGGCCCGCATCGGCCGGAGCATGCGGATGGGGTGGCGGTTCCGCTCCGCGATCACGACGGGCGGAGGAGGGCGCGGGGTGGAGGGGAGTCGTTTCGCCCGCCGGCGTTCGCGGACGACCACGACCCGATAGCCCGCCGTCTCGAGCGTGGCCGCGACCTGGGGAGCCAGGTCCCCCCAGTCCCCGACCGGGACCCTGAGCTCCTGTCGGAAGGGGAGGGCGAGATCCCCCGGCAGGGTGAGTTCGGGGACCGGTAACAGGCCCCGGCGATACCGCACGGGGCGTGACGGGGGCCGGGAGGTGGGGGCCATCTCTATTCCCTAGCGGGGAGGGTATGTTCTACCCTTCCGGTTCCCTCTAGGCCCCGCCCGGCGCCCGTCGACCCCCGTTGGGGGGGCCCTACAGTGTCTCCGTCGACCGCCCATCTCCCGCGGAAGGAGCTCGAGGCGGCTGTCCGCGCGAGCCTGGAAGCGGCCTTCAAAGAGGACAACGAGACCCTCCGTCACTATACTCCCAAGAAGTGGGCGGGGTCCTCGCCTCCGTCGCCCCGGAGGCCGCCCTCAGGAAACCAGGCCGGCGACTGGGAATTCGGTCTCCCCGGCCGAGGGGACGTAGGTGTCTCGAGGAATCTGTCGCAGCCGCGGCGAGGGCCGGTGGGACACGAACTCCGGGTTCCGGGCCTCCGCACACGGGGAGCACCAGCCCCGCTGGTAGGTCAGGAGGGCGCTCACCACACAGTCGGCGCACAGGTGGCGCTGACAGTCCGGGCACCGGCGCCACTTGGGCGGGTCCGCGACCGAAGCGCGACAGGTAGCACAGCGGACGCCGCGCTCAATCGACTGGGAATGGGGATGGTGGCCCGGGGGCGGCGTCCGGTTGGGGGATGGACGAGGCCGAAGGTGGGGCGGGGTCGGGTTGATGGCTTCGTGATGAACCGGGTTCGATATCGGGGAGCCCGAGAAGGGCCGAGCGCTCCCGTAAGAAAGGGACTCGGTCCAATCGGAATTGCCACCGTTGCCTTCGGCGGCGGTCCCTCGTAGGCTCGTGGTCGCCCTCGTTTCCGAGGGGAACGCGGAGCGCTCCCCGAGAGAGGAGGACGCGTTCCCTTCGGCGGGAGATGATCCGGCCGGGGAACCGAGGAAGATGGGCTCCCCTTCTTCGTAGAGGGTCGGTTCGTCCGCGCTCCAGGCCGTGTACGCCGTCTCGGGGACCGGTCCGACCAGGTCGACGAGAAGGTGGGTGCTGGGGGTGGCCCAGGAACGCCAGAGGTACTCGCCGGGGTCCGTCGGTATCGTGATCGAGGAATCGGGTGAGGCGACCGCACGGCCGGGGGCCGGCATGGGGATCCGGGCCCCCGCCTCGCACGCGAAGGGCTCGGGAAGGTAGGGCGCCGTGACGACGATCGAAGTCCGTGTGGCAGCCGACGGGGTCGAGGTAATGGCCGCTGCCCGGGCCGCGTGGGAGCGCCGGATGGCGAGCGCGGCGAGCCCGCTGGCCAACGTGCCGGCACCGACAAGTACGAGGAGAGGAGGCGTGTAGGTCCGCCACGGAATGTTCGGGTCGATCGCCAGGGAGAGTCCGAGGGAAACGGAGACAGCCCCTACGATAGGGACCACATACCGGTGAGAGTGATTCGCCCACCAGACCAGCAGCCGGGAGGAGATGGCTGGAGGCGCGGGCGTGGGGTAGTCCAACATGTAAGCGAGACAAACTCGAAAGTCGTGCTTGATGAACCTATCCACGGAACGGAACGCCACGACGGTGAAGCGCCCGGCAGAACTCGAACCGGGGCCGATTCTTCGAGAGAATGCGCCGAGTCCGTGGAGTGACCCAACGTCCCGTTCCGGCTCTTCTTTCCGCACCTGTCCCGGGCATCGCCGGAGTATAACCGATCCGTGAATTCGAACTGCCCCCCTGCCCTGGAGACCGCACCCCTGCCGTACCCGACCGACGCCCGAAGGAACCCGAAAACCCCGGCTCGCGACGCGACTCGAACCGACGGCGCATCCCGAAGTTCGACCGACCGGCTTTGCCCGAAAACCCCGCCCTGCACGGAAACTCACTAGGTTACAAACTAACTCCCGTTGCCGCACAAAAACCCGCACCTCGAGGCAGGTGCTCAGACAAATCCTCTACTAGATTGCCCGACTGCTAGTTGCAGGGAATCCTCATCTCTGACCCCAGTGACCTGGCTAAACCCCAATGCCTGGTGGCCGGGAGCCGTTAAGGTCCAACTGGATGGGAGGACCAATTTGCGATGATCTATGTGTAGATCCACTCGTAGTAAACGGTGAAGTTCACATTGTAAAAACCCGGTTGACCCGGAGTGCGGAACACCAACCCGACGTAGTCCGGGGCCGTCTTATTTGGCGGCGGACCCCCTGACGTGTAAAGCGGACCTACTTTGACAAACGGAGTCGTCACGTTGACTGATGCCAAAGAAATCAGATAGGCTCGCGATCCATTCGTCGGAGGATGATAGTAACTAGAGTAGTTCATCGCGAAGAGGCACGAAACATTGGAATTGGGTGCAAACGGCGGGCCAAGGACACCATTCACCTGATCTTGGTCGGCCCACTCCGCAGGACTCATGCAAGCGCCGCCAATTGGTCCTGTGCCATTTGGCGCATCAGTGAAGTTCTTGGCTGGAACAAGAGAAAAAGTGACGTTGCCAATCGTTACTGTCTGGGTTCCTGCCCCACCCGTAGCCAGGTCACGGATTCCAAGATATGCCATGGGTGAAGCCAACGCGATTACTATGGCGACGATCGTCACTCGAGTCCACGTGTGACTCGACGAGCTAGGCGTCATCGATCGGAGTCGCCCCCTGCTTTGTACAACCCCCCCGCTTGATATCCGCCTTTTGGCCTCATCTCAGGGGTTGTAGTATCCGCTCCTTGCGGAGAAAGAGATTGTAACCCCGATCGCGGACCCCCATGAACCCCCAGTCAGGGTGCCCCATGGCCCGGGGGTGGAGGTGTATGAAGTCCAGGTTCCTCCCGTCCCACCAGGCTCGTAGAACTCCTCAAGTGTGTAATTGAAGAATGCAACTGGCGAGCCCTGTTCAAGAGTGGTCGGGTTCAGAAATGCGTAATTCACGGACATATTGGTGAATGTAACCGTGGAGTTGAGCGCTTGATCCAAGTACGCTGTGGGATCTTCCGATATCCAATCGGCGGTAGTCTTGTCAGGCGGATAGGGGAGGTAGAGCGCACTCGCGAGATAAGTAAGGTTGCTACCCTTGCAGAAGTTTAGTTGGTTTCCCCAGCACTTCCCTAGGGTCCGATCATATATTGTGAAGTTCGCTGAAACAACGTGCCCCCAAATCTGGGAGTCATAATTGGAAGCATTGAGGTAGACGACAATATCATCCCCCAGCCGCGGTGCCCAGTTTGCCGAGTATACCTCGTCTCTGTAGCCCCCCGATTGGTTGAGGAATCCCGGATAAGAGTCTTCGGAGTAAAATGGGCAGCCCGTCGTTCGCCCAATTCCATTGATGACGATGTACCCCAAATCTTGAACCACCATTTGAACCCACGGTGTGGCGGTGCTTGAATTCAGTGATACTAGGACTCCTGCTTGCCACAGATTCGGCGTTCCGTCGCCCCACCCCAAGCCAACCCAGAATGCAACAGATTCTGGGCCTTGCATGTCAGTGAAGCATTGGGTACTGAACGCCCCTGAAGCATTTCCGGGCTCCCAAGTGACTGTCCTTGGCAAGACGAATTCGCCGCTTACCTGGGTAAACGTGGTTTGACCCTGTGGCGAGCGCGAGGTGGTCACGCCAGCCCATGTATCGCTGACTCGATTGGTCCAAACGGTGTTGTTAACATTGGTAGGCGATTCCAAGACGAGCACAAGCTCGCCAGAAGGGTAGGAAGTGAAAATGTGAAGAGTATCTTCCGGCGTCGTGTGGTTTGGGCCATTCAGGAAGTAACCCAAATACCCGGAGGCGTACCAAGACCCAAAGGCCCAGTCTAGGCGCGAAGTATTACTTGATTCATTCAACGAAATGTTGTCGGGGCTAGAGACCGTCAACGTCGAACCGTTGTGGTAGCTCGCCTGAGTAGACGGGTTCGACCCCACCTTAACTGTTCCAGCACCTGCGAATATCCAAAGGAACAGGATTACCGAGTGTGGGTTGTAAGGTGTAAAGTTTCCGTAGTAGTCATCATAGGAGTTGCAAAATCCGCTTGCCGTAGCGCGAATATGGAAATTGACATCCTCGTAAGAATTCAGTCCCGTGAGGCTCGCGCTGTGGCTGCTCACTGTCGCACTGTCTGGATAGTTCCCGTTCCATCCATAATGGAAAGTGTCGGTGGCGCTGCTTGGAGAATCGGTCCAGGACAAGCCAGCAGTGGTTCCTGTGGAACTGTTAATGCCGCGAAGTATGACATTCGAAACAGTGATGTAGCCATTGCAACAGTTTGGTTCGCACGCGCCCTTGGGTTCCTGGCAAGGAACGCAAGTCGGCGCACCACCGTTCGCATTGACGGACCTTACGATGCGCCCGGGACCGTTGTAACCCTCAAGAACATGCCCGCGATCAGAATGAGTCCGATGTTCGTCAGGAATCGCTGAGTCGAACCCCCCTGGCGAGACTTATGCCTCGGGCGAGAAGCGGGCATACATCACGGAGACCCCATCGGCTTCCACAGATACCGAGTTTTCGTCTACTCAAGTTGACCTAAGGGGTCCGTCAAGTCAACCTCGCGGGGCAGGGCTAGGCTATGTACAGGACCGGGAGCGGGCCTGCCAAGGAGGGAGTCTGAACCCATTCCTGGGGACGCTTCTCCCGTTACCAACGCGCCGAAGGCGGACCCGACCCAATTATCCGTCGACTCCACTTCGGGCCCGATCGGATAGCCCCACACAGAAACTCCCCGACCTGCACAGAAACACAGCGGCCCGCACAAGAACTCGCGCACAAGAACTACTTCTCGGGCAAAGCCCGATCGACCAGCTGTGTCCCATAATTCGATGCTGGGGTAGCCTCATCGAGGACGGGAGGCCGCTTCCACTGGAGCGGAGTCGGGTCTAAATGGCCGGAATCTCTCCTCGAGATGCCCGAAGATCGTCGCGCAGCCTACCGGGCCTACGATCGGGTCCGTCGGCATGAGCTGGAGATCGTCACCCGACTGCTCGAGGAGGTCCTCCCCGAGATGCCCAAGCCTCGGGGGTGGAGCCACCAACCCCTCGTCGGTCGCCCCGGCCCTCACCGACGGGGGCGACCCGAGCGGTTCCCGTGGGAACCGATGGCCAAGGCCCTCGGACTGATGCACGCGCTGGGGTGGGACTACCGGCAGGCGGAGGGGAACCTCTGGGTCGCCTCCGACCTCCGTCGTCAGATCGGCCTCGCGGAGGCCCCCTCCCGCATGACCCTCTGGCGGGCCGAGCGACGATTCTCCGAGGAGTGGCTCCGTGAACTCAACGAGAAGGTGCTTGCCGCGTTCAAAAAAAAGAGTGTGACCCTAGCGGAGGAGTTCGAGCGGTCGCGGCGGACTCGACGGGGCTCGGGGAACACGCGCGGGGGGAGTGGCGGTCGTTCCGATTCGGGCGGAGGCTCTCCGTCCGACAGTTCCGCAAGCTCCATGTCGTCAGCGAGTGCCGAGGAGAAGGACGGGGGCTGATCCGCGCGTGGGCGTTGACCCCGCCCCATACGGCGGACGGCCCGATGCTGCGGACCCTGCTGGACCGAATGGAGGCGCCTCTCGGCCCGGTGCTCGGGGACGCGGCCTATGCGGGCCGACGGAACGTGACGTATGTCGCCGACCGAGGGGGTGAGCCGTACTTTCCCCCGAAGTTCCGATGGACCGCCCGAGCCGAAGGACATGCCGCTTGGCGGAGGATGGTCCTACGCTACCGCCACCACCCCGAGCTTTTCCACGAAACCTATCGGTTTCGAGCGAACGTCGAGGGAGCGTTCTCGGCGATCAAGCGCCACCAGGGCGCCTTCCTCCGCGCTCGGAGCGCCGTGATGCAACGAAGGGAGGCCGGTTGGCGGATGATCGCGAGGAACGTCGATCTACTGGCCCGAGCGCGGGCCGCTCGGGAAACACCATGAATAATGGGACCCAGCCCGACTGACCCCAAGAATCTTATACCGTATGCCTCTCGCGCGCGAAGCATGTACTATCTCGACCATCGCCGGGACGTAGTCCGCATTCCCCCGGAACGCCTAGGAGCCGAGGTCGACACCGTCCTCACCGAGCTCGCCCAGCAGCAGTTCGAGGGGAAGCTCGTTGACGGCCAGAACCTGGCGGTCACCATCCGAGAGGTCAAGCCGATCGGAGAGGGCCACATCATCCACGGCGACGGTGGCGTCTACCAGGAGGTCGAGTACGAGGCGCTCCTCTTCCGACCCGAGATCCAGGAAGTCGTCGAGGGCGCCGTGGTCGAGATCCGCAAGTTCGGGGCGTTCGTCCGGTTCGGTCCGCTCGATGGACTCCTCCACGTCTCCCAGGTGATGGACGACCGTGTCAACATCGACGAGCACAACCAGCGGCTCGTCGGCGTCGAGACCAAGCGCGACCTGAAGGTCGGATACAAGGTTCGGGCCCGCGTCGTCTCGCTCTCCCTTTCCGAGATCTCCCCCCGGGACAGCCGCATCGGCCTCACCATGCGCCAGCCGGCCCTCGGCCGGCTCGAGTGGATCCAGGAAGCCCACAAGAAGTCCGACGAGAAGGCGGGCAAGAAGCCCACCCCCGCGGGAGCCAAGAAGGCGGTACCCCCCAAGGCGGCCGCGCCCGCCAAGGCGGCCGCCCCGGCCGCCGCCAAGCCAGCGACGCCCTCCGTGAAGCCGGCCGTGTCCCCCGCGAAGCCCGCCGCGGAGTGATGCTCCATGATGAACCTCAAGGCCTGCAAGACCTGCAACACGATCACCGACCAGGCGAAGTGCCCGAAGTGCGGGGGCGAGGTCTCCCGCGAGTGGCAGGGCTATCTCGTCGTCATCGACCCCGAGCGTTCCGAGATCGCCCGGAAGATGGGGATCCATGCCGCGGGCCGGTACGCGCTCCGCGTCAAGTAAACCGACCCGCCGGTCGGTTCCTCCCGCGCTCCGCGCGACCCTGGCCGAACGTTACGGACCGGTCTACTCCGGCCCCGAGGCCGACCGCCACCTTCTCGCGTTGAAGCTCTTCGCCACGTGCGGCGACCGGGTCACCCAGCGGGCGATCGAGCTCGACCACCTCCCGCTGGTCGGGATCGTGGATTACAAGACCCGGCGGAAGGAGGCGATCCCCCGGGGGACCTTCCAAGCCCTCGCGGCCCGCCGGACGATCCGGGTGAAGAACCCGCCCGGGGTCCTGACCGAGTCCTTGCGTCGTGCGGTCAAGGAGCTCGTCGGCACGGGCGGCGGGCTCATCGAGGTCGACGGCGAAGAGGACTTGGGCGCTCTCGCCCTCGTCGAATCGCTCCCCGCCGGGGCTACGGTTATATACGGTATCCCGGGTGCGGGGGTCTCATTCGTCCGCGTCGACGCGGTCGCCAAGGACAACGTCCGGCACCTGTTGGCGCAGATGGAACCGAAGAGAGTCCACCGTGGAGATTAGGGTCCTCGAAGAGAAGGCGAACCCGCTGATGAAGCGGCGCGAGTTCTCGTTCGAGGTCAGCCACGCCACGGCCGCCACCCCACGACGGGAGGAGGTCCGGGGCGAGTTCGCCAAGGTCGTGAAGGCGCCGAAGGACCGCGTGATCATCGAGCGAATGCGCGCCCGGTACGGCACGGCCACGACCCGCGGCGAGGCAATGGTCTACGAGACCGTGGACGCGGCGAAGGCGATCGTCCGCGAGCACATCCTCGTGCGCAACGGATTGAAGGAGAAGGCGGCGAAGGGCCCGGCCGCTCCCGAGGCCGCGAAGGAAGCGCCCGCCACTCCTGAAACGCCGAAGGAAGCGCCCGCCGCTCCCGAGGCTCCCAAGGAGGCGCCGGCCGCTCCTTCGGCCGCCAAAGCTCACCCGAAGAAGGAGTAGACCCGATGGCCAAGGCCCGCGTCGGCATGTACAACATCAAGGGGGGCACTCTCGAGCGGACCCACCGGTCGTGCCCCAAGTGCGGGCCCGGCAACTTCCTCGCCGAGCACGCCGACCGTCGCTCCTGCGGCCGATGCGGTTACTCCGAGTCGAAGACCCCGCCGCCGGCGAAGGGTAAGGCCGCGAAGGCGTAGTGCGCTGCCTCGGGCCGTTTCCGGCCCTCCGCGGACCCCGACATCTATTCGTCCGGGCCGAGGACCCCCATTCCGTCGATCTCCCGAAAGATCGACGTGAGGACGGGAGCCGTGTCGAGGTCGATCCCGTACCGCCGGAAGTACCGGCGCAGCGCGTCGAGCGCGTGGACGAGGTGGGTCCTCGCCTCCTCGAGACGGGCCCGCGGGGGCCATCCGAGCCGGTCGACCCGGAGCGCCTTTCCGAGGTCGATGATCCACGGACGTCCCTCGTGGACGAGGACGTTGAACGGACTCAAGTCGGGATGGACGATCCCTCCGCCGGCGAGGCTCTCGATCGCCTCCAGCAGGGCGCGCGCGAACGGTTCCGGGTCCTCGAGGTGGACCGACCTCAACTGGGGCGCGGGCTGGTCCGGCGTGCCGAGGTACTCCATCGTGAACGCGTTCTCCTCGCGCTGGATCGGTTCCGGGACCGGCGTCCGATGGGCCCAGGCGTAGCCCAGGAGCTCGAACTCGCGGGACGCGAGGTGGCCCATCCCGTCGGCCTTGACGGCGCCCCGGCTCCGGTTCGCGGTCCGATACAGTCGGTAGACCTTCGCCGCGACGTACCGGGGCCCGTCGCGGGCCAGGAAGACGTCGGCCTCCTTGCCGGCGCCGATCGGCCGGAGCACCTCGGTGACGAGGCCGAGGTCGAGCAGCTGTTCGGCGACCTCGGCCGCCCGGGGCTCGCGAAAGGCAATCCCCCCGTTGCGGACCTTCCAGCGTACGCTGGCGTCGAGGTACGGTGCGTTGGGCATTCTTGGTGATCTGGTTGCTGCGGAGGGCGGTCTCTCGGAGGCGCGACCGCGCGGGGAGTCGAGCGACTACTCGGTTCCCGGCGGCAGAATTCGTACCGTGCGCTCGCTCATTTCCGGGAACCTCCCGACCCGAAGGTCGGGAACTCCCACGCCGGTCGACTACCTAAACCTTCGCGACTCTCGGTCGACCGCTCCCAGGCGTCAGGGGGCAATCCTTAGGTAAGTCCGTCCTCACGGAGAGAGCGCGGGCCCGTAGTATAGTATGAGCCTTTTATACAAGTCTCAAAGTCGCGTTAACGCTTCGAGACTGTCAGTCCGTCGGGTCCATGTCCGACTCGCTCGGACCCACCTCCGGGCCCATGGCCGAACCCTTGGAGACTAACCCGTAGGACGCAATCGCCGCGACTTCCGACTGGTTGAGCCCGTAGAGGCGGAACACCTCCGAATCAATCTGTTGCTCCTCGGCAGCGATATCACTCCTGAGCTTCCTGGCACTTGCTTCATGCCCCTCAATGGTGGACACGATCTCTTCTACGACTTTCAGGTGAGCATCCCAATCGGAGTCGAACCGAGGGACTGGCACCGCACGAATCTTTGACATCAGCCGACCCGCACCCACCGTGGGCTTCTCCCGGTCTTCGAGAACCAGGGCAAGATAGCGATTCATAGTAGGTCCAAAACGGGAGACGATCTCACCAGCCCGCTGTTTCGGCGGGCGGCCCTCCTGGAATTTGACACGAAGTACCAAGGCGTCGCCCTGCAGCTCTGGTGTCACCGTAACATCGCGCGCCTTGCTGACCCCGTCCAATCGGTTCCCAATCGAGAGGCCGGATTCGCCTAGTCGATTGAAGTAGTGGCCGAGGTCATCTTCCCCTGTTCGAACTCGCGTCGAGACCACGTGCCGGAAGGACGCCAGCCGCTCCTCCTCCCGAAGCTCCTTTCTGAGCCGTAGCAGGTTGGATACATGATGGCCGACTTGATTCCGCACCTCCATCGATGCCTGCGGGATCGGAAGCTGGCGTACTTGGTCGGGGGCAACTGAGAGCCCGTCCGTGACCATCACGTCGAAATAGAATTTTGCAGCCAGGGAGTTGACGACACCGAGAACAAAGAGAGGGTCGAATGACCGCGACTTGTCCACGGCACCCTCAGGGGTGCGTGCTCTCTCCACTCCTTCCAATGCAGAGAACGGGAGCGCGAGGATGATGGTCGAGAAAGGGTAGAATCCTTCGGGGTCGTACGATGCGAACAGCCCCCTCGACCCCGATATCTTCCGAATCACGATCTTCGGGGCATTGAGGACCTCCGGAAAGAGGGGGTTTACGAGCTCGGCCGGGGCATAGGTCACATATTGGCCGCCCCATTCTAGAAGATATCTGTCGACAATATTCTCCCCACGAATTAAGCGCTTAGCCAGTGGGTGGCGGCCGTCAGTCGTGATCAGCCGAGCCGTCTTCTCATCGGTCCCAGTTCGGAGCCCCCAGTTGACGTAGTAGATGTCCCCGAGCCTTGTCCCGACACGCTCGATCTTGTGAACAATATCTCGAACCGGGGCCTCGCGTAGCTGCAAACGGAATTGGAAGTCGGGGACTGCTCGAAACTCCGATTGAGCCATCGACAGCGAAGGCTCCGGAATTCCCTCCAAGATCGGGAATCCCTCGGGTACCACACCGATGCGTACCATGTTGGAGTCCCGGACTTTTGCGTCGGGCTCTTTCCGCAGGACCAGAATCACATTCCAGACAGACTGGTGGGGGAAGACACGAATGCTCGTCAAGTCGACAATCTCCTCGATGGCGCAGCTGTTGAGAATGAGCTCCCTGAGTCTAGTCCCGTATGGCGAGTAAAGAAAACGGTCCGGGATGATGAAGGCGAGTCTCCCTCCGGGCCTCAGCAATCGGAGTCCCAATTCGATGAAGAGTACGTAGAGGTCGGTCTTCTTGTACGCCGTCGGGAACGGCAACGCGCGCCCACCCTTCGCGTCATGGAAGTACTCCCGCTCGTGCGGCTCAATCGCCTTACTATCAACATAGGGGGGATTGCCGATGATGACATCGAAGCCCCCGTCATTTAGGAAGGGAAACTGGTCCAGCCAGTTGAATGGCTTCTTGTCGGCCCATTCGTCCCCGAAATAGGGCCTAAGTTCGGCCTCCGACCCAGTGATCAGGCTGTTCCCGACTCGAATGTTTTCTCGAAGAATAAGCGGCAGCTTCTGCCCCTTCTGAAGGGCTTTCAGCATGAGATTGATAGAGGCAATCTCCGCCGCCTGACCATCCTGGTCGACACCATAGAGATTGTCACGGAGGATTCGCTCTCGGTAGCCGTAAATCTCCTCGGGCCTGCCTTCGTGATCTTCGACCGTTCGACGCCCCTTAGCCATGGCGCGGGCCGCAAGATTTCGTTTGGCGTAGTCATCGACAAGCCGGTCGAAGGCCTTGATCAGGAACGAGCCGCTCCCACAAGCAGGATCGAGTACTCGGAGCTCACCGACTCTATCTGGGCCAACTTCCTTTAGATCGAGGCCAAGAGTGCGGTCGACTATGTAATCAACGACGAAAGTCGGCGTGTAGTACACGCCGTGGCTCTTTCGCTTCCCCTCCTCCTTGCGGAAGAGGAGTTCGCCCTTCTCTTCTGTGAGGACGAAACCAAGGTAACCCTCGTAAATGCTGCCCAGGATGTCGGCATCAATCAGGTTGAAGTTGTACTCGTAGAGTCGCTCGAGAACGGATTGAGCCACCGCGTTACCAATGGCGACCTCGTCACAGACGTGGCCTGGGGCAAACATCTCACTGTTGTAGATACGGTCGAACTGGCCGAACTGATGTCTGAGGCTCGCGACGAAGAGTGCTGAGGGATCAATCTGAGTCTCCTTCCAAGCCGAGTAGAGTTTCCAGAGAGATTCACTCGGAAGGATCTTCCTGTCCTCGGCGACGCGCATGACGATGAGGCGGTCAAGAATGCGCTGGGCGGCGCTTTGAACTTGGGAAACCGATCTTTCTGGGTTCAGGCGATGGATGTCCTGAGCGATGTCTCCGCGACACTCGAACAGTGCAGAAGGAGCCTCAATTTGGATCGTCTCTCGGGCTCTCTGCCGGGGGAGCTCGTCCAATGCACCAGAGGCAACAGAGTCCTTGCTGATTGACCAAAGGTCCTCGAATTTCGACTCGTAGTCTTCTATGGGAATTTGGAAGACCAAGCCCGTTTCTGGATGCTTGGGGTCAATGTAGGCCGAATAGAGCCGGGTCTCCTTGAAGTTCGTTAGAACCGACCACCCCGCTTGGGTTTGCCACGCATAGTTGATCGCTTGTTGCGGGAAACTGACCTTGCGACCACCCCGCTCCGTGTGACCGTCTAGCCCTTGCGGCCCCAATTCGAATCGTTTGGCCTCGACGAAAAGCTTGGGACGCCGTTCTCCAGGGAGCTTTAGCGCGTAATCGGAGAATCCCGAGAGGAGGTGATCCTCCACCGAGACCTCGTCGGGCCCTTCAATGTCCCAGCCAAGCGCCCGCAGGAGGGGATTGATGAAGCGGACCCGGACACTCGCCTCGTTGTACTCAGACAGCTTTCCTCGAGCTTCCTCGGCTCGATACTTCTCGACGAGGGACGCCACCTTGGCCCGGGCCTCGTCACGATGCACCCGCTGTGCATCATCCACTGCTGGCGCCAACGAGGGAGTCTATGTCTCTGTCCTTATCTGAATGCTGGGCCGGAGTGCCGACACCCCCGCCAACCGAATGGCGAAGTTGGATCGTACCGCCCCGGCGTCCTGCGACCCCCTAGACTCGACAGGGGCCGGTGTTCGGACCGGCAAGCTTAAAGGTACTATCGTATCCCTCGGTGACCCGAGGGTTCGAAAGCACTCCCCGACGGAGACGTTCGAGAGTCTAGAACCACGAAAAGTTCGGGTTTGTCCGAGTGGTACTGTCGGTTCAAGTCCATGAGCAGGCGCCAAACCAGAAACCGGATTCGACGGGGGGTTTGACCCTTGGCAATCTACATCCCGCGAGAAGACCGGCTGCTCCTCGCGGAAATGGTCCGCTCATCCGCCACGGAGCTCGACCAGCTGCTTGCCGCGTTGAGGGACGAGGGGCCGAAGCTCAAGTTCGAAGTTCTTGCGTTGGCCATCGCAACGAAAATCGGAAGACCGAAAACCAAGGTCGAGGGGTACCTTCGGGTTCTCGGAAACATAAGTCAATCAAGTGATCGAAGCGGGATGGGTCTCTCCCAGTTTCTGACGGAAATAGAGCCGGTCATCACAGAGCGGGGTGGCACGGGCGGCGCGAGCGGGCTCAACCCGATAACCCCCGAGCAGTTCCTTGCATTCGAGAATTTTGCGAAGGAGGCGCTCGATCTCAAGTCCTCCTTCGCGCTCTCCTTGAAAGCGTACGGGCTCCTAACTGAGTCCGAAAGATTGTACAACCGGGCGCGGGTAATTACCGATCTAAGAAACGTGTTCTTGGAGTCGCCAGACGAGAAGCCTGCTGCGGCGGTTATCGTTCACTCCCTTAGAATTACCTTCGCAAAGCGAGGGGCCGCTGAAAAGGAGGATTTTTACGTTGAGATGGACATCCAAGACATAGACGACCTCAAATCCGCGCTTGATCGTGCGGCCCTCAAAGAGAAGGAGATCAGAACCCACTTCGGCGACAAGGTCACAATCTTGGAGGTCTAAATGGAGCCATTTTCGGACTACACAATGATCGGCACCGGCGACCCTGACGACTCGGCAGGGACCGTGGCCGGCCAGGCCCAATTGGGTTGGGACCTGCACCCCATGGTTCGACCGTACACGGTGAAACCCATCGCAATTTTCCCAGACCGTCCAGGCGGTCGACGACCAGCAGAATGGGCGGTTCAGTCTGCCGTCGCGCAATCACTCGCCCGGTTCTCGGACTTCCGAGGGCTAGGCATCGGGTGGAATGGACCGGGGTCCGTTCCTATTACGGACTTGGCTTGGCAGCAAGCTTCAGAAACCATCCAAACTTTGGTTCAGGAGAGACCCGAACATGCGGCTCAACTGCTCTCGGGGGTGCGGCTCGTTCCGCTTTCAAGCGGGGGTGTACATCTCCTGTGGAATCAGCGCACTTGGAAGTTCGGGATTGAGATATCGCGAGAAGGGTCAGATTCGCGCGACTTCTTTGGAAAGGACGGCAGCGATGGACGGGGCTTTGTTCAGGGAAACTTGAGGAACGAGAAGCAATTCACCGACGCTGTGAATTACCTTGCGACCCGTCTTGCCGCTCCATGAGTTGTGAGGGAACGATAGCCGACACTCACTCCGTCTACCGAAAGTGCCACCAGCATCATTGGGATTTCGAGAATGATTGCGCCCTTTACGGGGCGTTCGAGTTTGACCCGGATGACGATAAGATTTCGGTCTATTGGTCCGAACTAATCGAACCTCATGAAGTTCTCTCGCTGCATGATTCAGAAAGCGGAAAGGCTTCCGACAAGAACGGCGTCCTATCACTCGTGGCCGCTGACATCCGGAGGGGCAACATGCTCGCGCTCGATCACACCCCACATGACCCTGAGGCGAAACACAACTCCCATTCCTCCATCAGCAAGCTGCTCCCCGGATATAATCGCGTTCGCGCCTACGACCAGCTTGTCGATTCATGCGACCCGGTGTTACCCGTTCCCCGACTAAAGGGGGTCCCGGAGCGCTGATCCAGTCTGACTCTCGACGATTCGCGGTAGTCGCTGGTAGAACTCTGCGAGGGTGTATCTCGGAGGTGCACTACAAGAGCTCCGGAATTACCGGTCGTCGGAGCGCACCACTGTGACCCCTCGACCTCTCCCGTTCTTGTGAAACCGGATACAGTCGGGCTCTATGACCACGCGGCCGACGGAGATGTCAAGAACTTATCGGTCGGGCGTCGCTTCGACGAGCTCCACACGGAGTTTATTCGCGGGCACGGCTCGCCCAACCAACAGGGCTTGATAGAGTCGGCGTCGAAAACCTTGCGCGAGAGCCTTATTCGCGAGCTCCTGTCCCCGGGACGTGGTCACTCTCGAGGACGTAATGGATTGGGGGCTGTACCTCGAGGAGGTTCAGCAAATAGCCCGAGAGCACGGACTTCCGACGTCCCGAACCAAGGCGGAACTGATCCAGGAGCTGATTGAATCGAACGAACTTGATCCCACAGAGGTTGTTGCCTACGTCCGAGTGGACATGCTACGGACGATTCTTCAGGAGATGGGGCTCCCTTCAGGAGCCGGGCGCGAGGTTCTAGCGGAGAGATTGGTCAACGCTCTGAGCGCCCAATCCCAGGCTAGAGTGAAGCCCCGAAGAGCGGCGTCCGAGAAGCCAAAGAACAACACGACTGAAGCACCTGGGGCCTCATCGCGAGTACCAGTCACCGTCCAAGTAAATGTTCCACCGGGTCCAGCTCCGATAGTGGAAGTCCACTTCCCCAAGCCAGAGCGACCGTCAGCAGCCTGGGGCTTCGCCGGGATTCTCATGACCGTGATTGTTGGTGGTATACTCTACTTGGGGGTGGCGACATGGGGAGTGGAGGGTGGGGTCACTGCGGCCATCGGCGGCGGGGTCGCGCTCGCGTTCGCACTCCTATTTACGACCAGGCGGTGGGTTCCTTGGGTTGACGAGTGGGCTAGGTAGCGATGGGACCGCGGCCCATCACCGGGTTCGATTCCCCAGCCTGTGAGAGCAAGTCACCGATCCATGGACGGTCCAAGCTTCAAATCCACCGGCCCGCCGGGACCTTCGACATGGAGGGATACCGTGGTGCCAATTCGAGCGATCTCCTCGAGCAGGGGGCGGAGGTCGAGACTCTCTCCCCTGACGAGTATTCTCCAATTGCGGGTGTCGATGATCCGCAGATGGGCAGCACGCTCAGGCGGTGGTGCTGGACCGTCCCAATGGTCGATTGAGAAAGGTCCGACTTGTCTGCCGGCCTGAAGTGGGAGCCATCTATCGAGCCGCTCGTCGACGTGAACGAATGAGTTTCGGACCTTCGAGTCGGCCAGTGGGGATTCACGGCCGACTTGGTAGAGCGAGCGAAGGGCCTCTCCCCGGTCTGAGCTTCCTCGGTCACCCGGGAAGAACAAATCGGAAAGTATCCCCGCTGCCACAAGGAAAGCCTGGAGATCCCCTACTGCGTCGAGAGCGTGCTCAACGGCTTCGCCGGTCCCCGGTGGCGGCACCGTCATCAACTTCTCGTGCGCCCGGTTCCACGCCTTCGCCGCGGCATTACACTGCAAGAAGACTTCGGTCTTGTACGGGTCGAGCGAGCCGCCGGGGATTCCCATGGCGAAACCTGGACCGGATTGCCCAATAAGTTCGTTGTGCCCGCTCAGTTAGAGTGCCATGGCGCGCGGAGGTAGCTCCGGGTTCTAGCACCCTCTGTTCCGATGGGGTCCGGTGCCGATTTTCACTGCCAATCGGAGCTTCGATGATTCTCGAATAATTGGTGGCCACCGATTGCCCAGAGAACGATTGAAAAACCGACCAGAAGCAAACCCAAAGGGCTGAGTGGTGGCGGGAATGATGCGAACCAGACGACGCCTACAATTGAGGCGACCCAGACGGTGTCCAAGAAGGCCGCAAATGCCATCAAAACGCCGGCCCCGATATCCTCGATTCGTACCATCGTCAGCTGCCCCACACGCATTGCGGGAGGCTTATCGAAAGGGGTGCCTTCCCGGAGCCCCCGCCTATCCCACTGCCCCCGACCCTTTCAGGACGGCGGAGTTTTGTAACGCCCCCCGGCGAGCCCTCGAGGCAACATTGGCGCAGGTGCCCCTGGGGAGCCCGACCTTCTGCGCAATGGCCCGCCACGTCAGCCCTTGGGCCTTCCACCGGAGGATGGCCGCGATCTTGTCGGGAGTGGCCCTGACGGGTCGTCCCGGGGGCTTCCCCGACCGTGTCCGCCGGCGGCCCGCCTTGATCTCCCTCATGGCGACCCGGACCCGCTCCGACCGCCTCTTGGACTCGAAGGCCGCGATCACGGGGAGGAGCGCCAGGAGGACGTCCCGTCCCAGGTTGGGCTGCCCATCGTCCGGGGTGTCGAGGGTAGGCTCCTTCAGGGAGTGGAATCGCACGCCCGCCGTCTCGAGGTCGAGGACGGCTTGCGTCGCTTTGGTGAAGGTCGCCTCCCGGCTGAACCGATCCAGGCTCCAGACGAGGAGGTGGGTCCACCTGCGGACCGGGGTCCGGGCCTCCCGAAGGAGCCTATCGTATTCCGCCCGCTCCGCCTTGCCCGTCCCGGTGACTTTCTCCGAGTAGACCGCAGCGACCTCCCATCCTCGCCGCGCGCATTCGTCCCGGAGCTCCCGCTCCTGGCCGGCAAGGTCCTGGTCTTCGGTAGAGACCCGTAGATAGAGAACCGCTCGAACTGCCGCCGCGAACTCCTGTGGTCCGGTCACCAGCCTCTCCTGTCCCGAGCTCGCCGTCTTCGATTTCGCTCCGCGACCAGCTTCACCCAGGCGCGGTACTCCGGGTAGCAGCTGTGACAGACCCAAGATCGGGACCTGTTCGGTAAAGTCCGGCCGCAACCATCGCAATGCTTGCGGACGAACGAGGGGGCGGTCCTGCCATGCTCACGGTCCGCAAACCGGAAGCCTCGGAGGTGAAGCCCGGAGCGGCAACAGACCCGAGGGACAGGGCGATCCATTAGAACGTCCTCCGACCGCATGTAACCGGCCAAAATCGGGTCGGAATTGAGGTCCAGTTGGAAGCCGTTTCTGTAACCGGGATAGCGCTCCGTGGTCGGTTACACCGGATTGGGCCCAATACTATCCGGGACTCCCCGAGGACGTAACCGGGGTGTGCCACTGACGCCGGGGACAGTCCACGGAATTTCCCCAGAGGACAGCTCCGGGACTCCCCGGAGGTAACGGGGGACCCCTCAAGGGCGTAACCGACCCCCCAAAGCGTCCTCCGCTCGGGGTCTGTAACCCCCCGTCCGTCCCCGCCGTCCCGCGACTCATGCGGAGGGCTCGAAAGAGCAGTCATCAGTATGCCCTTCGGATGGACTCGAAGTAGACTCGCCAACGGGCTGCGAACGGTTTGGGGTCTCGCCGAAGGCGGGCTCGCCTTTCGAATTCTGCGCGGTACTCATCGTAACTCTCCAGCGCACCGACTAATGCCGAAGCCACCTCAGGGTCGTCTATCGTCCGCCCAGACATGATCCAGTCGGTCGCTTGGCGCATTGGATCTGCCAAGTCCAAGTTGAGCCACTGGAGCCACTCCAACTCCTCCTCGTCAGGCACCCACTGGCCGGAAAATGGCGGAGGCCCAACTCGAACCCTCTCTCGAAAGGCACGAACCTTTTCCCGGGTACGGTCCCGTCGGTGGATCAGCCAGCAAGCGAGGCAGAGCGGACTTCGCCGTTCAGGGGGGAGGGCGGCACCGCACCGCGAACACTGACCCATCAAGAGCCCCCCCGCCGGGGTCGGTGGTTTCGAAGCCCGGTGACGTTCCGCGTGAGAATCTTCCACGACTGCGGGCTCGCCTCGATCCCGAGGGACCTCCGCCCGAGCTTGTGGGCGACTCGGAGCGTTGTCCCCGAACCGGCGTACGGGTCGAGGACCGTGTCCCCCGGCTTCGTGAGAGTTGCCATCAGGAGGGTGACGAGGTCTTCCGGCTTGGCGGCGAAGAGGTCCCCCTCGGTCGATGGGAGGCTGAAGACCACGTCGACTGGGTACCGCCAACCGTCGGACGAGTACTCCTTCCCGGCGACGCCGTACGACCCGTGGTGGGCTGGCCCGCTCCACTTGATTCCGTGCCAGGGCTTGCCCCGACGGTGCATCGCACCCAGGTTGAACGTGAGGTCGCCCGTCTTCGCGTCCTTTCGTTTGAAACAGTGGATCATCTCGTGGGCGTGGAGGGGCTCGTAGTCGCTGAGCCAGGGCGAGCTCCGAATCGGGCCCCCCGTGCGCCCTTTCACCCAGACGATTTGGAAACGGTGATCCATGTGTCCGAGGAAGGTGGCGGCAGCCTCCAGGGCCATCGCCCCTGCACCGTGGAGGACGACTTGACCGGACGGTCGGAGGAGGCGAACGACCTGGCCTCCGAGCCAGTTCCAATCAGGGACGCGGTCCCAATCAGCAGAGGTCGTCCCGTACGGAGGGTCCAGATAGACCATCTCGAAGGAGTCGGCCTTCAGTCTGGGTAGCACGTCCTCGGTGATGCCGGAGCGGAGCTCGGGGGCGTAGAGCGTAGGGCGGCACTTACCGTAGGTCTCGCGGATCAGATGTCGTCGCTTGCCCAGGACGTACGACCGGTCACAAAGGTAGACCTGGGAGCCGTGACGGTGTAGGGCAAGGCGAGGAGACCGCTCGGGGTCAGGACGGGGGCCGGCGGACTTGTCGGACGTTTCCGGCGGCCCCAGGTCTCCCGGGGTAGGATTCCGGACGGCGTGACCCACAGGGCGCTTCATCCTCCACCCTCACCCGGTCCGGTCATCCGGGCGGATTCTGGCGTGACAGGCGTTACAGGCGTGACAGCCGCCGCTCCCTGTCCCGCCTGTCCCGCATGTAACGGGTAAACTCCCCTGGACGCCCCTCCGAGCTCCTCAATCGGCACCGTCCGGTGCGGTTCGAAGGAGGGCCGAAGGTTCTCGGCGTCGGGGACATAGCGCGGAATCTCATGGAGGAGCCGCTCCAGGTCGGTCACCAAGAGGACACCCCGCACCGGGCGCCCGTTCACCCGACGCTGGGCGTGTTTCTGACCCAGCGTTTTCCAGACCTTTCCGAACGCGCGAGCAGCCTTAGAATCCCCAAGGACCGCCTCGGCCGCGATGCTCAGCGTGAGTGTCTCGACGGGAACCGGACCCTCCTCGCCAGTCTTTTGGACGGCGCGCTCGAGGTAGAACTCTGAACCATGATGTTCGGGTTTCCAAGGGCCCTCCACCAAGGAGTCGTGGATGAACCGCAGCACTTGGCCCTCGGGAGAATCGGCACGTTCCAGGACCTGGCGACGCGTGATTTCCTCGAGAAGAGCCTTGCAATCCTCAAGGAGCGCTGGCTCGATTGCGCTGAGGGCGACGAGGGGGAGGAACGCCTTCCGAGCCCTGAACCCGTTCCCCTCTACGTTGGGGAGGGGTATCTGAGTGGGGACGGTGATCTCTCCCCGGCGAATCTTGACGATGCAGCGGAAGCGCAAGAGGAGGAGTTGGCGCCGGACCGTGGCCGCCTCGAGCTCCCATGAAGCCGGCGTCAGCAACGGAACCGCCGCGCGGGCTGTCGCTGCCTCCGAATAGAAGTGAAGAGTGCGACTGTTGAACCCGGCATCGTCGTACGACTGCCTCGTGGCGAGGATGGTGTACCCGAACGTCAGGAAGGTCTGGTTCTCACCACTGTCCAAGGAGTACCGCATGACAGGCACCCCGTAGGACCGGGCGTTCAGGAACTCGACGAACTCACTCGATTCCGAGGACCGCGACAAGTCGGCCTCGTCCAGGATGAGGGTGCTCCCCGCCCCCCAAGGCTCAATCGCCCGGAAGATGCTCGGGACCCGGACCGTCTTGAGCATGTAGAGCGGCCGATAGAAGAACGCCCGGTGAACCTTCAGCAGGCGACCCTTACCAGTCTCGGCAGGCCCAAGCGCTTGGATGATCGGCGCGAACTTGTCTGAGGCTGGTCGGGGGAACAGGGGCCCAATCACCCAGGAGGCGACGGCGAGGCGCAACTGAAGTCGAAGGATTGAACCCTCTCGTCGTGGGTCGAAGATCCCCAAGACGAGACGTTCGATTTCCCGAAGGATGGAGCCGACGCTCTCGTACTCCTCCACCCCATCGGCCAAAGTGAGCCCCGCTTGCAGTTTGGAATCGACCGGCCTCGGCTCAAACCGAACTCCGTCGAAATCGAGTGATCGGATGACCCGCCAGGACTCCGGCTCAGGAGTGTACTCGACGAAGGCAGGACCCGATTCGGTCAGCACCTCCTCGAGTATTCGCCCGTCGGGTAGTTCGATGTACGACGTCGTTTGCTTCTTCGGGGAGCCTTCGTCTTCTCCATTGTCAACTGCGGCCCCGGGCGAAGGCGCCTTGGCCCCGCCGGGAGGGAATCGAGAGGCCGACGCTGCGATCCGCTGCACCTCGTCGTCCTCGAGCGGGGGCGAGCACAGTTCGTCGTTCGCCACCCTCGTTTCCTTGAGGACATCCCCGCCCTTGGAACGAACCGCACATGCCAGCCGGAAGAGTCGTTCGTTCCTCTCCCCCTTCGGATAATGCGCCCCAGCCTGGGCGTTTGCCGACTTCGCGTTGTGTAGCTCGTAGACCCACGCAGGGGTCGCTGGAATGGCGAGCTCCGCCGTGCCCTCGATCCAATCGTAATGGTTCCCGGTCGGGTGCGGGCTGCCGGAGAGGACGACGTACCCGCCTTCCCCCCTGAAGTCAACGCCGGGGATTCTCTTTGCCCAATTCTTCGCACTGTGGACATGCGCGACGTAGAAGTGCATCCCACCGCCGCCCGTGAGGATACGAGGGCCGAGTGGGAGTCGGTCCTCGAGCTCCTCGACAGCCCAAGGATCGTCTGCGTCAATTGCGTCGAAGCCGTTGAGCTCGCCAGTCGGTGCGGCCCAGCCGCACGCTGGGAACTGGCGGTACCACTCGAACCACCGCACTGGATCACGCGACGCATCCTTGAACCCGTTGGGCGTGAGTGGAACCTTCCCTCGCACTGGGAAGATGGCCCAACCCCTCGCGAGATAGGCCAAGAGAAACTCCGGCAGGCCGTCCGGATAGATCGTCAAGCCGCCGCCACCGTCGATGTTCTTCGGGGCTTCGCCGGCGAATGGGCGAGCTGTCCGGCGCGGTTGAGCGCCTGTATCCGAGTTGCACGCAGCTCGACAGCAACCTTCTCCTGCGCTCGGTGGACTGCTTCCGCCCAGCCGAATTCAGCTCCCTGGGCCTGGATCAGGCGGACCCAACACTCGGCTTTGACCAGATACTCCTGGACAGGGAGGTAGTCTTCCTCTCCAAGGACCAAGTCACGGATTGCATTGCTCGGCGGGAGGAGCCGAAGGACGCGTGACTTGATGTCACGAATGTCGATCTTCTCGGTGTCGGAGTGTTCTGGGGTCACGCCCCTTGAATCACGGAATTCGATACTTAATCCGGTGCGGGTGAAACCCCCCTTTCTGTCACAGAATCCTTGAGTGTTCGGTAGAACCGGTGGGAGAAGGTATCGTAGGTTAGAGTCGGTTTCATCCCTCTTTGGAGGTACTCAGAATGGACCTCCCTCAATGACCGCAGATCCGCCTTTCTTTGCGCAATCCACACCATCGTCGGCTCGTCAAAATGGCGGGGCCGAGCGCCTAGTCGTAGCCCCGACCTTCTGGGCTTCCACCAACCATCGAACCTTCGGTTTGCGCTCTCGATCTGTTGTCGACCAAAGACCAGCTCGAGGCGTGCTCCGTACGCGGTCAGGTTCGGGTTCGCGCGTTTTATTGCGGTCAAATCTCCGCGGGGGCCCCAGCCCGAGGCTGTCGAGTAGTGGAGGACCTGCGCAATACTGGGGTCCTCCTTGACCAGCGCATCGAGGTCGGGGTCCTTCTCGGCAGCCGGGTCGAAGTGGTGCATACAATAATGGCACTCGCATGGCCCGGTTATCCCTGCGCACACCTTGCATGGTGCCCAGGACTGGAATGAGGAGAGCCCGAAATCAATTACCAAGAGCGCCGATTGAATGGCATGGGGGAAGACGCCGCCGATCAGAACTGACCAACACTCGGGTAGCTCTGGCAGGACGGCGCGCTGACGTAGGTCGGCTTCCTTCTGCAGGTGAATGTCGAGCTTGATGCGCTGGAGATCTCTCTCTCTGACTCGCTCTCTCAGTATGAACGCTCCGACTGTTTCTCTGTCAACCCCCGCGCGGGCCTCAGCGAGGGTTGCATCCCGCCAGACGGTGCGGTTTAGGGCGATCGCCTGAATTAGTAGCGTTTCAAGCTCCATCGGGATCGGTTCTTTCTCCGATCTCCGCGTCCTCAATTCATCGTGCAATGACCACAGGACTGCGAGTTCAAGGGTGAGGCTGCTCGCGTCGAGTGGAACTCGAGGAGAAAACTCTCCAGGTATTCTCGTGAGCTTGACGGCATGAGGTCCCCGTTCTGGTTCAGGAGTAGATTCGACTTTGGGAAACTTCATGACCTCGAGGTTCAGCCAATCTGACGCGAATCCATCTCTCACGCCCTTGTCACGGGTCCATAGCAGAACACGCGGTCGGAGGTCCGCCATGACACCGGCCAAGGACGCGGGGCTCTTGCGGGGAGGTGTCGCCATCGATCGCTCTCTGGACCACCGCAGTCCAGCGCGGAGAAGCCGGCCGATGGCCTCAGGCTTGCGGTTGGACCGCGATTGGTGGGGCTTCTAGAACGGCTCGGTCTGGTCCGAGTTCCGACACGAGTCTCCATCCCAGCTGAAGGAATGAGTCGACCTCACTCAAGGGCACGGACCGCTGAGCAGGTTGGGCCGTAACGGTTGGGCCGCTCACACCACGTTGCTCACGAAGGAGTCGGAGCACGGCGTCAGCGAGTTCGGTCTGACTCATCTCGGCAACCTTCTCTTTCGGGACACCGGCCTTCTCGGCGATTACCCGGATAAGGTCGTTCATCCCAGACTCCGCACCCGCAGACTCTGAAGTCGACAGGGATGACTCGCAGCGCTTGTACGAGGCGCGCAACTCGTCCACTTTCTCGGGAGGGAGAGGTCGCTCCACATTGTAACTCCCGTCAACTCCGAGCGAATGGCCCATGAAGAATTCCCGGCGGGTCCGGCTGATCAGTCCCCGCGACTCGCAGGTTTCCATCTGGGTGCTAAACCACGCCCTGAGGGTGTGTGCGGACCAACGGGACCCAGGCGGGCTCACGCGGCCCATTGCGAGTTTGACACGCTGGGCAAGGGCCTTCCGTACCATGAACGAAGCCCCGTCCTTGGCCCGTCGTTCCGATAGGCGTCCCCTGGCTTCAGGGAGGACGAGGGGGGACTCAGGAGTCAATCGCTCTCCGCCCCGCATGCGCTCTTTGAGGTAAGCCAGGACTGCATCGGACGCTTCATGCGAGCCGAAGGTGTAGTATGCGTTCTTCCCTTTCGAGAGATGAGCCGGGACGCGAATCGAGAAAGGCACCTTGTCAAACGTCGGCTCCTTCCCGAGCTTGAGGTCTGGTAGATGCTTCAAACGGAGTCCATCGGCCGGCTCGAACTGAGAAGCGAGTACTCCGATGCGGACGCCGGAGGATGCGAGCAAGTACACGACTGCGCGGTCTCGGCCCGATTTTACCGCATTGGCGATCTGACGAAGCTGGCCAGGAGTGGGAACGGTGCGGGCCGTGTCCTCCTCATCAGCCTCGGTCTTCTCGATCTTCGGATTCCACTCCGGGGCCGCATCGACTGAGGCGAGGAACGAGCGGACACCCCACCATACATTGAGGATGTACTTGGCCGTGAGACCGTTCGCTTGCTCGGAGCGGACGTAATCGCCAACCCGCTCCTTCAATCGCCGTGGGTTCTCCTTGGCGAGTGCGACCAGTTCAGGAATGTCGAGTCCAGTCCTACGGAGAAATAGTTCGAGTTGGTCGAGTTGGACCGTGGCAGTGGCGATCTTGGCGTGGTCCTTATACCAAGAAGCCACGTCGCGGTGATTCCGGAGGAGGGACGCTCTGAGCTCAGCGGTCTTTGGCTTGGGTGCCATGATCGGGGTATCACGCCCCTCCTATAACCACTTTCGGACATAAAGAAAGGGCCCGTAGTATAGCTTGGATATCACGGAGGCCTCCGGAGCCCCAGACCCGGGTTCGAATCCCGGCGGGCCCGTAACCATTTCCTTATAGAACCCATACCGGAATGGGTCCCGAGGCGAGGAC